>Ga0207702_10000128_pt1 | contig 89386 bp, 79 predicted proteins | sample KBSCornC62_FD_184302 | JGI IMG/M metagenome (GOLD analysis project Ga0207702, IMG submission 184302) | Corn rhizosphere microbial communities from Kellogg Biological Station, Michigan, USA - KBS Corn C6-2 (SPAdes) (version 2) | ecosystem: Host-associated > Plants > Roots > Rhizosphere > Soil ...
GCTCGACAACTATTTCCGCGTCGCGCGCGGGCGCTCTGCACACGCCGCCGGCCACGCGCAGTGCTGCGGCGGCGGGGTGGCCGCGGGCGAGATGACCAAGTGGTTCGACACCAACTACCACTACATCGTCCCCGAGTTCACCGCCGACACCACCTTCGAGCTCGACGCCTCGCGCCTGCTCGGCGAGCTGGCCGAGGCCCGCGCGCAGAACGTCAAGGCCAAGCCGGTGATCATCGGCCCCGTCACCTACCTTGCGCTCGGCAAGGCCAAGGACGGCTCGAACCGCCTCGACCTGCTGCCGCGACTGGTGCCGGTGTACTGCGAGCTGCTGGACGCCCTGGCGCGCGCGGGCGTCGAGTGGGTGCAGGTCGACGAGCCCATCCTCGTGACCGAGCTCGACGCCGACTGGCAGCACGCGCTGCGCACCGCGTACCACGACCTCAAGAGCGCCAGGGTCAAGCTGCTGCTGGCCACGTATTTCGGGCCGCTGCTGGACAACCTGCACCTGGCGGCCAACCTGCCGGTGGCCGGGCTGCACGTCGACGCGGTCCGCGGCCGCGACGACGTGCTGCCGCTGCTGGGCCTGCTGTCGCCGGTGAAGGTGCTGTCGCTGGGCGTGATCGACGGCCGCAACATCTGGAAGACGGACCTGGACGCCGTGCTGGACTGGCTCGAGCCGCTGGCCGCGCGCCTGGGCGAGCGGCTGTGGATCGCGCCGTCCTGCTCGCTGCTGCACGTGCCGGTCGACCTCGCGAGCGAGAAGGCGATGGATCCCGAGCTGCGCGGCTGGCTCGCCTTCGCGCTGCAGAAGCTCGACGAGCTGCACGTGCTGGCCGGCGCGCTGCGCCGGGGCCGCGACGCCGTGCGCGAGGCGCTCGATGCCAACCGGCTCGCGATCCATGCGCGCCGCCGCTCGCCGCGCGTGAACGACCCCGCCGTGAAGGCCGCCGTCGCGGCGATCACGCCCCAGCTGGGCCAGCGCCGGAGCCCGTACGCGCAGCGCGCGCCGCGCCAGGCGGCGCTGCTGAAGCTGCCGCCGTTTCCCACCACCACCATCGGCTCGTTCCCGCAGACACCCGAGATCCGCCACGCGCGCGGCGAGTTCAAGGCAGGCCGGCTCGATGCCGCGGGCTATCGCATCGCGATGCAGGGCGAGATCGCGCGCAGCGTGCAGGAGCAGGAGGCGCTGGGCCTGGACGTGCTGGTGCACGGCGAGGCCGAACGCAACGACATGGTCGAATACTTCGGCGAGCAGCTGAACGGCTACGCGTTCAGCCAGTCCGGCTGGGTGCAGTCCTACGGTTCGCGCTGCGTGAAGCCGCCGATCCTGTTCGGCGACATCGCACGGCCGAAGCCGATGACGGTGGAGTGGATCCGCTTCGCGCAGTCGCTCACGCTGCGGCCGATGAAGGGCATGCTGACCGGGCCGGTGACGCTCCTGAACTGGTCGTTCGTGCGCGACGACCAGCCGCGCTCGGTGACGTGCCGGCAGCTCGCGCTGGCGATGCGGCAGGAGGTGCTGGACCTCGAGCGTGCCGGCGTGCGCATCATCCAGATCGACGAGGCCGCGCTGCGCGAGGGCCTGCCGCTGCGCCGGTCGCAGTGGGGACACTATCTCGACTGGGCGATCGAGTCGTTCCGCATCACCGCCAACGGCGTGGGCGACGAGACGCAGATCCACACCCACATGTGCTATTCGGAGTTCAACGACATCATCGGCGCCATCGCCGCCATGGACGCCGACGTCATCACGATCGAGACCTCGCGCTCGGACATGGAGCTGCTGGACGCGTTCGACGACTTCAAGTACCCCAACGAGATCGGCCCGGGCGTCTACGACATCCATTCGCCCAACATCCCGTCGCAGGAGCACATCGTCGCGCTGATGCGCAAGGCCGCCGAGCGCGTGCCGGCGCAACGCCTGTGGGTCAACCCGGACTGCGGCCTGAAGACGCGGCAGTGGGCCGAGGTGATTCCGGCCCTGGCCAACATGGTGGCTGCGGCGAAGGTGTTGCGCGCGGGCTGAGCGGGCGGCCGTTCGCCGCGCCGCGCGCCCCCCCGCGCGTCACGCGCGCCGGCTGCGCGGGCCCGCGCTCGAGTCGGCCGCTGCGCATGCACGGCCGGCTGACGGCGCATGCGACCGCGCGGGTCGAGTGCCGACGCTGCTTGAGGCTAGACTGATCGCCTGTCCACGACGTGCCGCCCAAGGAGCCGACGATGCCGCGCGAGATCCTGACCGCCGACCCTGAACTCGACCTCGTGCTGGAGCGCGTCGTCGACGTGCCGCGCCACCTCGTGTGGCGGGCGTGGACCGAGCCCGAGCACATGGTCAAGTGGTTCTGCCCGCTGCCCTGGCGCACGACCGCCGCCCAGGTCGACCTGCGGCCCGGCGGCATCTTCCAGACGACGATGCAGGGTCCCGAGGGCCCGGGCTTCACCAACACCGGCTGCATCCTGCAGGTGGTCGACCAGGAACTGCTGGTGTGGACGGGCGTGCTGGGCCCGGGCTTCCGGCCGCAGGACAAGGCGCTGTTCGCGGCGGTGCCGTTCATGATGTCCGCGCTGATCGCGTTCGAGGACGCCGGCAGCGGCACGAAGTACACCGCCATGGCGCGCCATGGCGACGTCGCCGCGCGCCAGGCGCACGAGCAGATGGGCTTCCACGACGGCTGGGGCAAGGCGCTGGACCAGCTCGTCGAGCACGCGCAGGCCGGCCATTTCGGGCAGTGATCGCTTGAGCAGCATCCACATCCGCCCGGTGGCGGCCGCCGATGCCGCCGCGCTGCTGCGCTTCGAGCTGGAGCATCGCGCCTACTTCGAGCGCTGGGTGCAGGCCCGCGACCCGGCGTTCTACAGCGCGGACGGCGTGGCCGCCGCCATCGCCGCGGCCGAGGCGGCCCGGGCCGCCGGCGAGGCGTTCCAGTACCTGGTCGTCGAGGGGCAGCGCATCGTCGGCCGCGTCAACCTCACCCACGTCCGGCGTGCGCACTTCCACTGTGCCGACCTCGGCTACCGCATCGGCGAGCACGACGGCGGCCGCGGCATCGCGTCGCACGCCGTGGCCCTGTGCCTCGCACGCGCCTTCGGCGAGCACGGCCTGGCGCGCATCGAGGCCACCGCCCGGCCGATGAACCTCGGCTCGATCCGCGTGCTCGAGCGCAACGGCTTTCGCCAGTTCGGCCATTCGCGCCGCAGCGTCGAGCTGGGCGGGGAGTGGTTCGACCGCTTGCTGTTCGAGCGGCACCGCGACCCGCTGCCGGCCGCCTGACACCGAGCTCGGCGCCGCAGCAAGGGGTCTGGCTCCGCCGCGCACCGCCGCCGGCACCGCTCGAACGTCACCGGGCGGTGCCTGACCCCAGGTTCGCCGCGCCGGCCTCCGGCCGCGTCCATTTCAACACCATCGCCGCCAGCGCGTCGCGCGTCAGCGGCTTGGCCAGGTGGTCGTTCATGCCCGCGGCGAGCGCCAGGTCGCGGTCAGTGGCCATCGCGTTGGCCGTCACGGCGATGATGGGCATGCGGCGCGCGCCCTCGGCGCGGATGCGGCGGGCGGCCTCGTAGCCGTCCATGCCGGGCATCTGGATGTCCAGCAGCAGCGCGTCGAAGCTGCCGTTGCGGCATTGCGCCACGGCCTGCGCGCCGTCGATGGCGCAGGTGACGCGGCCGCCCATGCCCTCCAGCATCGCCACCACGACCTGCAGGTTCACCGGGTTGTCCTCGGCCACCAGCAGGTGCAGGCCCGCCAGGCGGCGATCGGCGCCGGCGGACGCGGCGGAGGACGACGCCGCGTCGGACGGCGCCGCCGAGACCGCGAGGGGCAGTTCGATGCGGAAGGTCGAGCCGGCGCCGGGGCGGCTGTCGACCGACAGCGTGCCGCCCATCAGGCCGACCAGTTCCTTGCTGATCGCCAGGCCCAGCCCGGTGCCGCCGAAGCGCCGCGTCGTCGACTCGTCGGCTTGCGTGAACGGCTCGAACAGGCGTTGTTGCGCGGCCTCGCTGATGCCGATGCCCGTGTCGCGCACCTCGAAGGCCAGCCGGTGCGACGACGCATCGCCGCCGACGCGCTGGACGCGCAACCGCACGTGGCCGCCGCGCTCGGTGAACTTGACGGCGTTGTTGAGGAGGTTGGTCAGCACCTGGCGCAGGCGCGTCGGGTCGCCGACGACGCGCGCCGGGAGCGCGGGATCGAACTCGCCGGCCAGCGTGATGCCCGTGGCCGCGGCGGTCGCGCGGTACAGCGCCAGCTCGTCCTCGAGCAGGCGCCGCAGGTCGAAGTCGACCTGCTCGAGCGCGACCTTGCCGGCCTCGATCTTGGACACGTCGAGCACGTCGTTGAGCACGTGCAGCATTGTCTGGCCCGATGCGTGGGCCGCGGTGGCCAGCTCGCGCTGGCGCGCATCCAGCGGCGTCTGCAGCAGCAGCTCGGTCATGCCCAGGATGCCGTTCATCGGCGTGCGGATCTCGTGGCTCATGTTGGCCAGGAACGAGGACTTCGCCCGGCTCGCGGCGTCGGCCTCGGTGACGGCGCTCTTGAGCTGCTGCAGGATCTCGCGGCGGCGCCGCAGCAGGCGCGCCAGGCCGATCGCGAAGGCGCCGAGCACGGCATCGAACGCCAGGGCGACCACGATGAGCGCGATGCTCGTGCGGCGCCAGTGCGCCAGGATCAGGTCGCTCGTGGCGACGAGGGCGACCACGGTCGGATAGGCGCGCGACAGCGTCGGAGCGACCAGTCGCGGCCGCACGTCGAATCGATCGACGACGCGCGGGCCCTCGATGAAGGCGGTGCGCGGGACGTGCGATCCGGCGTGCTCCAGGAGCTGGAACACCGGGCCGCCGGCGAAGCTGCGGCCGACGTATTCGTCGATCGGCGGCTGGCGTGCCAGCAGCAGGCCGTCCCGGCGCAACAGCAGCACCGTGACGCCTTCGCGGGCGGAATCGATCGACTCGTAGAAATGCTGGAAGTAGTCGCACTCGATGCCGACGATGGCCAGGCCGATCATGTGGCCGTCGGTGCTGCGCAGCTTGCGCGCGAGGTAGAACGTCCAGTGTCCGTTGCCGCGGTTCTTGACCGGCGCCGACAGGAACAGCGCGAGCGCGTCGTCGGCCTGGTGGGCCCTCATGTAGTCGCGGTCGGCGAGCCGGATCGGCGGCGTGGGGAAGCTGCGCGAGAAGTTGACCAGCCGGCCGTCCGTGCCCACGATGGAGATCACGTCGATCTGCGGCAGGTCGCCCTGGCGGCGCCGCAGCAGTTCGTAGGTCTCGCGCGTGCCGGCCTTGCGCGCCAGGTCGGCGGCGTCGACGGGCGCCATGCCCTTGACGTCGTCGACCACGCGCTCGAGCACGGCGTCGGCCGCGGCCAGCGTCTGGTCGGCGTGCTGCGCGGCCATCTCCGACAAGTTGGCCAGGAAGTAGCGCCAGTCGTCGATGGCGTCCTCGCGCCCGCGCCAGCAGGCGAACGCCACGGCCGCCCAGGTCAACAGGATCACGCCCAGCGTCGCGGCCAGCAGCGCACGGTCGCGGGTGGGCGGGAGGACGTCGGCGGGACGCATCGTCCGATTGTGACCTCGGTGCCGGCGCCGTGCAGCACTGCGAACATGCGATCGACCCGCGCACCGGCGCTCGCGGGGCCCTCGACGCCGCGGGCGGCGGCGGGTCTTGAAATCGCGGCCATCGCCACCCACCTGCGAGCTCGAAGGAGATTCCCATGGGTGCCAACGATGCCTTCCTGCAGGACGCCTACTCGCGCACGGTCAGCGAGGTGGTGGAGCGGGTCGGGCCCAGCGTGGCCGCGGTGCGCCTGCACGGCGCGGGCGGCACCGACGCCAGCCTCGGCGGCGGCTCCGGCTTCCTGTTCACGCCCGACGGCTACGTGCTGACGAATTCGCACGTCGTGCGCGCGGGCAAGCCGCCGGCGGGCGCGCGGCCCGAGCTGCGCCACCAGGTCTCGCTGGCCGACGGCCGCGAGTTCGACGCGCGCTGGGTCGGCGACGACCCCGACACGGACCTCGCCGTGCTGAGCATCGACGGACTCTCGCGCGGAGCGCTGGCGCACGCCCCGCTGGGCCGCTCGGCCGGCCTGAAGCGCGGCCAGATCGCGATCGCCATCGGCAATCCGCTGGGCTTCGAGCACACGGTCACGGCCGGCATCGTCAGCGCGCTGGGACGCAGCATGCGCACGAGCACGGGGCGGCTCATCCCCGACGTCATCCAGACCGACGCGGCGCTGAACCCCGGCAACTCGGGCGGGCCGCTGCTGGACTCCAACGGCGACGTCATCGGCGTCAACACCGCCATCATCCGCGGCGCGCAGGCGATCTGCTTCGCCGTGGCGGCCGACATCGCGCACTGGGTGATCCCGCAGCTGCTGCAGCACGGGCGCGTGCGCCGCGGCTACCTCGGCGTGGCGGGCCAGACGCAGGCGCTGCACCGGCGCGTGGTGCTCACGTACGAGCTGCCCGAGTCCACCGGCGTGCGCGTGATGAGCGTCGAGCCCGACAGCCCGGCCGCGCGGGTGGGCGTGCGCGAAGGCGACCTGATCGTGGGGCTGGACGGCGTGGCGATCCCCAGCGTCGATGCGCTGCACCAGGCGCTCGACGCCAGCCGCGTCAACCGCGACTGCGTGCTCAAGATCATCCGCGGGGTGCGCCAGCCCGTGCCGCTGTACCTGACGGTGCGGCCGCTGGAGGTCCTGCGGGCCTGACCGGGTTGATATACACTCCATATATGGAACGTATATTTGGAGTGCCGACATGGGCATCGTGAAGATCTCCGACCTGATGCATGACAACCTGCGCGACGCCAGCGACGCGCTGAGCCGCTCGATCAACTCGCAGGCCGAGCACTGGCTGCGCGTGGGCATGCTGGCGGAACTGCATCCCGAGCTGAACTACGGCGACATCTGCCAGCTGATGCTGCGCGACGCGCGCGCCGGCGGCGGCGCGCTGGCCTTCGTCAAGCCAGAGGTGGCCGCCGCGGCGTCGGCCACGGCCAGCAAGGTGATCCGGAAGGCCGCGCGATGAGGCGCGGCGCCAACCTGGTCAAGTCGCCCGAGGAGATCGCGCTGGCGCGCGCCGCCGGCAGGCTCGCGGCCGACGTGCTGGCCATGATCGCACCGCATGTCAAGGCCGGCGTCACCACCGACGAGCTCGACCGCCTGTGCCACGAGCACATCGTCGAGGTGCAGAAGGCGGTGCCCGCCAACGTCGGCTACCACGGCTACCCGAAGACGACCTGCATCTCGGTCAACCACGTGGTCTGCCATGGCATCCCCGGCGACAAGGCGCTCAAGGACGGCGACATCCTCAACATCGACGTCGCCGTGATCAAGGACGGCTGGTACGGCGACACCAGCCGCATGTACTACGTCGGCACGCCGGGCGTGCTCGCGAAGCGGCTGGTGGACACCACCTACGAGGCGATGCGCGCCGGCATCCGAACCGTCAGGCCCGGCGCGACGCTGGGCGACGTGGGCCATGCGATCCAGCAGGTGGCCGAGAAGGCCGGCTTCAGCATCGTGCGCGACTACTGCGGCCACGGCATCGGCCAGATCTACCACGACGACCCGCAGGTCTGCCACTTCGGCCGCCGCGGCGAGGGGATGCGGCTGCAGGAGGGCATGGTGTTCACGATCGAGCCCATGGTCAACGCCGGCAAGCCGGGCACGCGCGAGCTCGCCGACGGCTGGACCGTGGTGACGCGCGACCACTCGCTGTCGGCGCAGTGGGAGCACATGGTGGCCGTCACGCATGACGGGTTCGAGGTATTGACACCGTGGCCCGACGGCAGCGGCGCCTACGCCGCGATCGGTTGAGCGGGTAACAGGGTGTCACCCCTCGGGGAAGTCCCCTAGGGAACCTTGCCCAACACGCGTAATTGCTGACGGGAAGGCCTCGCCGCCGTTGGCATACTCCGCGCTCCGACAAGCCGCGTGAGTTTTGCCCATGTCCCGTTCGAACCTGGCGCTGCGCACGATCTGCGCCGCCCTGGCCGCCGCCAGCACCCTGGCGCAGGCCGTCGCGACCCCACCCCCCGTCGCGCCCGTGAAGGCCGTCACCGATACCTACTTCGGTACCACCGTCACCGACACCTACCGCTACATGGAGGACCTGTCGGCCCCCGACGTGCAGCAGTGGGCGAAGGCGCAGGCCGGCCACGCGCGCGAGGTGCTCGACGCGATCCCGGGCCGCGCGCCGCTGCTCGCGCGCATCCGCGAGCTCGACGACTCGGTCAGGGAGCGCGTGCAGTTCGTCGCGTTGTCCGGCGGCGGCCTCGTGTTCTACGAGAAGCGCGGCGCCGACGACAACCAGCTCAAGCTCTACGTGCGCCAGGGCTGGAAGGGGGCGGAACGCCTGCTGGTCGATCCCGACGCGCTGGCCCGGGCCGACGGCACGCCCCACGCCATCGAGTTCTTCCAGGCGTCCAACAACGGCAGGTACGTGGCCTACGCGATCTCCGCGGGCGGCTCGGAAGAGGCGGTCATCCACGTGATGGACGTGGCCACCGGCAAGGACGTGATCGCGCCGATCGACCGCGCGCACTACAGCTACGTCGCCTGGCTGCCGGACGACTCCGGCTTCTTCTACATGCGCCTGCAGGCGCTGGCCCCGGGCGCCCCCGAGACGGACAAGTACAAGCACGCCACCGCGTGGTTCCACCGCATGAAGGGCGGCGCGGCCGACGTGGCCGTGCTCGCCGCGGGCACCGACACGCACCTGAAGATCGCGGCGGCCGAGATGCCGGTGGTCACGCCCGTGGTGGGCACGGGCTGGACGGTGGCGATCCCTGCCAACGGCGTCGAGAACGAGATCGACCTCTACGCCGCGCCGCAGGGCAAGGTGCTCGACCCGAAGCTGAAGTGGCGCAAGCTGGTCGGGCGCGAGTCGCAGGTGACCGGCTTCGCGATCCACGGCGACGACCTGTACCTGCTGACGCACCTGAACGCGTCGCGCTACAAGGTGATCCGCACGAGCGTGTCGCATCCCGACGTCCAGCTGGCCGACGTCGTCGTCGCGCCGGGCGAGGAGGTGGTCGACCGCATTGCCGCGGCCAAGGACGGCCTGTACATCCAGTCACGCGACGCCACCGTCGGCAAGCTGTACCGCCTGCCGTATGCGAAGGACGCCCAACCCGAGCCGGTGCAACTGCCCGCCTCCGGGGCCGTGACCATCGTCGACAGCGACCTCACGCGCGCCGGCGTCGTCGTCTCCATCGACTCGTGGACGCACGACGAGGCGTTCTACAGCGTGGCCGGCAACGGCGGCCCGGTGACCGACACCGGCCTGCAGGTCGCGGGCCCGTTCGGCGCGCCGGCCGACCTCGTGGCCGAGGAGGTCAAGGTCAAGAGCCACGACGGGCTCGAGATCCCGCTGTCCATCGTGCACCGCAAGGACATGAAGCTCGACGGCGGCAACCCGCTGATCCTCGAGGCCTATGGCGCCTACGGCGTCGTCGACGCGCCCGGCTACGCGCCGCGCCAGCTGGCCTGGTACGAGCTGGGCGGCGTCTATGCCACCTGCCACGTGCGCGGCGGCGGCATCTACGGCGAGAACTGGCACCTGGCGGGCAAGCAGCTGACCAAGCCCAACACCTGGAAGGACGCGATCGCCTGCGGGCAATGGCTGGTCAAGAACGGCTACACGAGCTCGGCGAAGATGGCGCTCAACGGCGGCAGCGCCGGCGGCATCACGGTCGGCCGCGCCATCACCGAGCAGCCGGACCTGTTCGCGGTGGCCGTGCCCGAGGTGGGCGTGCTCAACGCGTTGCGGGCCGAGACCTCGGCCAACGGCGTGCCCAACATCCCCGAGTTCGGCAGCGTCGCGGACCGGCAGCAGTTCAACGGCCTGCTGGAGATGGACGCGTTCCACCACGTGCAGGACGGCACGAAGTACCCGGCCACGCTGCTGACCACCGGCATCAACGACCCGCGGGTGCCGGCCTGGGAGTCGATGAAGATGGCCGCACGCCTGCAGGCCGCGTCGGCCTCGGGCAAGCCGGTGCTGCTGCGCATCCAGTACGACGGCGGCCACGGCATCGGCGCGACGAAGAAGCAGCGCCAGGAACTGGCGGCCGACCGCTGGTCGTTCATGCTGTGGCAGTTCGGCGACCCGCGCTTCCAGCCGGTGAGCAACTGATGTGCGCGCCGCACCCGCCCGGCTGGATCTGCTCAAGGCGTTGCCGGCGGCGCCGATGCCTGTGCATTGCCGCGACAGTCGGTTCGCGCCCCTGAACGCGACCATAGGCAGCAGCCCCCGCGGGGCCCGCAGCGGCATCGGGCCGATCTTCGTCGTCGCGGCCGCCGCGCGAGGCAGGCGTGCAGACGCCGTGTCAACGGGCCGCGGCGCACCGATTGCCGGACGCCAGCCGCGTGCCGTCGCACTCGCAGGCCATGGCCTGCCGCGGTCGCTCCGAACCGAATCCGTTGACGAGCGCGACGCGCGATCCGGCCGGGCAGATCACCCACTGCTGCACGTCGTTTTGCCGCATGTCGAAGCCCTCGGCGCCGCCTGGCAGCTGGCCGACGCAATGGACGTTGCCCCAGTCGTCGGGCGGCTCCGCGAGCCGCAGCGTCTGCGGCGGGTCGAGCTCGCTGAGCATCCGGGCGCAAGCCGCGGCGGGCGCCGCGTATTCCTTGCCCTTGTAGAGGATGGCCAGGTGGCCCTGGACGAGCTGCGTCGACTGCTCGATGCGGCCCATGGTGACAGCGACCGCTGCGCTGCGCTCGTTTCGATAGACCAGGTGCAGCGCACCGCTGGCCAGGTTGCCCGACACCGATTCGTGCAGCCCGCTGCCGCTGTCGAAGGACAGCGTGACGGCCTTGCCATCGCGCCGGCCGTCGATGATCGAGAACGAGCGGCGGCGTGAGGCCGCGCCGCCGCCGAACTGGACGAGGCCCACGACCTGGCCGGGCCCCGCTTCCTGCAGGTACAGCCGCAGGTATTCCGGGCCCGTTCCCGGATAGAACTCGGCCGCTTCCGATTTCCATTGCCCCGCGACGCTGGTGTCGCTGATCGTCGGCAGCGCGTCGCCGAGCTTGCGCACCGAGTCCGTGAAGCTCGCGAGTGCACCGACGCCGGCCGCTAGCACAATGGCGATTGCAGCGACCCGGTTGTTCCTGATGCGGTCGTGGATGCGATCCACCCTGGAACGGGGATCGGCGGGGCGACGGGTCGGAACCTTGGGCATGTCGACGTTTCCCGGATGCCCGGTGGGCGATGGGTTGCTTTTTAGCGCGCCACGGTCGCCGGCCATGCACCTGGCCTGCGAATCCGGGGCCGTCTCCCACGATTGAAGTTCGCGCGCTTCAGCGCATGTGCGCCACGCGGCGGCGCCCCTGGGCGGGCGTGCGAGGGCGGTCGAGCGCGGTATCCCAGTACGGCGTTTCGCCGATCGCCTCGCGCAGGTGCGCGATGAACAGCCGCGCCTTCGCCTCGGACGAGCGCCCGGGCATGCGCACCGCGTGGATCGCCGGCAGCGACGCCGGGTCGGCCGGCTTCATGTCCGGGAACAGCGAGACGAGCCGGCCGGCGACGATGTCCTCGCTGACGACCCAGCTCGCGAGGAACGCGATGCCGATGCCCGCCAGCGCCGCCTGCAGCGCGCAGTCCTTGTCGTCGGTGCGCAGCTTGCCGCGCACCGGCAGCGCCGCGCCGCGGTTCACGCCGGCGAAGCGCCAGGCCGGGCCGCCGGTGCTGGCCGTGGCGGCGGCGATGCAGTCGTGGTGCAGCAGGTCTTCGGGGCGCGCCGGGCGGCCATGGCGCGCGAGGTAGCCCGGGCTGGCCACCACCAGCGGGTGCTGCGTGGCCAGGCGCGTGGCGACCAGGTCGGAGTCCGGCAGCACGCCGATGCGGATGGCGACGTCGACGCGCTGCTCGGCCAGGTCGACCAGCGCGTCGCTCACGTGGAGGTCGACCTCGATCATCGGGTAGCGCTCGAGGAATCCCGCCACCGCCTGCGCGAGGTGGCGGCGGCCGAAGATGGTGGGCGCGGTGACGGTCATCGTGCCGCGCGGGTCGGCATCGATCGAGGCGAGGGCGTCCTTGGCTTGCGCGAGCTCGGCCAGGATGTTGCGGGCGCGCGGCAGGAACTGCTCGCCGGCGTCGGTGAGCATCACGCGGCGCGAGCTGCGATGGAACAGCCGCGTGCCGACCTCGGCCTCCAGCCAGTCGATCTTGCGGGTGACCGACGACACGGCGACGGCCTGGGCCTTGGCCACCTGCGAGAAGCTGCTGGACGAGGCGACGGCGAGGAAGCTGTGGAGGGCGTCGATCATGGTTTTTAGGTTGCGTAGATCGCAACGATGCTTTGCAGATCTTTGGATTGTTCTGGAAATCGCAAAACAACACAATGCGATCCGCACCCCCGGCCGGCGGCCCGCCGGCCCCAACGAAAGAACCCGATGACCCGTTTCCGACACCTGTTTCCTCTGAGCCTCCTGTCAGCCGCCATCGTCCTCGGCGGCACCTCCCTGCTGACCGCCGCGCCCGCGGCCCATGCCGCCGCGCCCCAGGTGCGCACGCAGGCGCCCGGCTTCCACCGCGCCATGCTGGGCGAGTTCGAGATCACCGCGCTGAGCGACGGCACCGTAGACCTCGACGTGTCCAAGCTGCTGCACGAGCCGGCCGCGAAGACGAACGCGGCCCTGGCGCGCGACTTCGTCAAGGCGCCGCTCGAGACCTCCGTCAACGCGTTCCTGGTCAACACCGGCACGAGGCTGGTACTGATCGACGCCGGCTCGGGCTCGCTGTTCGGCCCGACGCTGGGCAAGCTCGCCGCCAGCATCCAGGCGGCCGGGTACAAGCCGGAACAGGTCGACGACATCTTCATCACGCACTTCCATCCCGACCACGTCGGCGGCCTGTCGGCCGACGGCCAGCGCGTGTTCCCCAACGCCACGCTGCACGCCGACAAGGCGGAGTCGGACTTCTGGCTGTCGCAGGCCAACCTCGACAAGGCGCCGCCCGACATGAAGGGCTTCTTCCAGGGCGCGATGGCCTCGGTCAATCCGTACGTGGCCGCCGGCAAGTACCAGCCGTTCGAAGGCGACGGCGAGCCGGTGCCCGGCATCCGCACCCACGCCACGCACGGCCACACCGCCGGCCACACCAGCTACGTCGTCGAAAGCAAGGGCCAGCGCCTGGTCGTGATCGGCGACCTGATCCACGTGGCCGCGGTGCAGCTGCCCGATCCCGGCGTGACGATCGCGTTCGACTCCGACGCCAAGGCCGCCGCGGCCGCGCGCGACGCGGTCTTCAGGCAGGCGGCGAAGGACGGCTCGCTGGTGGCCGCCGCCCACCTGCAGTTTCCCGGTCTGGGCCACCTGCGCGCGGCCGGCAAGTCGTGGCAATGGGTGCCGGTGAACTACACGACCGAGTTGAAGTGAGCGTGCAGGGCCGCCGGCGTCGTGCCGTCGGCCCGCTCGTTCCTGTCGGCGCCCAGCACGCAAGGCCGTTCGAGCCGAGGCTCTTCGAGTCTGCGGACGGCCCTCGCCGCCTCGGTATGAATGCCCCGAAGCAATTGTCCAAACGCTTCCCTCGGGTAATTCCTATCGGGAATATCCATCGAGCCCGTTGACGCGATTTTTGAGTCGCACTACATTGCATGCCACCACATTTGAAAGCGCTTTCAAAGATGTGGGATTTTTCACCGACATGCTGATACCGCGATCCGGTGGTCAGTCTGGCTGCCATATTCGATCGTGGATTGATCCGGATTTCCCTGATATTGCCCAGCAGGAAGATTGAATCCTGTCAAAGGAATTCAACCGCGTGGCGCGGCAGTACCGCGCACGAAGGGCCTGTGCCCGCTGCCGAGCGGGGGGCGACTGACGTCGCGGAACAAGGAACCGTCCCTTGCACGGTTTGCCGTCGCGGCGCTCCGCGCAGATTGAAGACAGGTCCGGCACGGTGGCGTACTGATTTGGAATGCTTCCACAAGAAGCTGAATCTGCCGAGTCGGAACCACGTATCCAGGTTGGTGAAACACGGCGGCCGTGGAGCTGCCCAATTCGAATGATTCTCGTAGCCGAGAAGAATAGGAGACGACGTGCATATCGACTTGTCCTTTGGAAAAATCGTCCTGACCCGCATCGCGGCCGCCGGCCTGGCGCTGGCCTGCGCGGCGCAGGCCAGCGCCAGCGTCACCAACCCGACCATCGGGGCCCTGCTGTGGTCCGAGGAGTTCAACGGCACGGCGCTGGATACCAATGTCTGGACGCCATACAACGGCGATGGATGCCAGATCGGCCTGTGCGGCTACGGCAACGCCGAGCTGGAGTCCTACAGTCCGAACAACCTGTCCATCGTCAACGTGCCGTTCGAGCCCGGCACCCGCGCACTGGCCATCCAGGCGCGCCGGGAAGTCGCCGGCAACAGCCAGTTCACCTCCGGCAAGGTCGACTCGTACAACAAGGTGCAGGTGCAGTACGGCATGATCGAGGTGCGCATGGCCGCGCCCAACGTGCAGACCGGGCTGTGGCCGGCTGCGTGGCTCCTGGGCACGACGGCGCAGTCCTGGCCGGCCAAGGGCGAGATCGACGTGATGGAGCAGGGCCACAAGCAGGCCTCCTGGTCGGCCGCCGGCGCCCCCTCGCCGAACAATTTCGTCGGCTCGAACGTGATCACCTACCAGCAGGCGGCTTGCGTCCCGGGCAATGAGTCGTGCGCCGCATCCACCTCCTGGCAGACCAAGAGCTACTACGTGGCGCCGACGTCGCTCGCCAACCGCTTCGTCACGTATCGCCTGTACTGGACCGATGCGCAGATGCGTTTCACGATCGTCGACAACGGCGTCGAGCACGACATGTACGACGCCCCGCTGCCGGTCAACTCGGCGTCGCTGCAGGCCCCGTTCTACCTGCTGCTGAACCTGGCGGTCGGCGGCAACTTCACGGATGCGGCGACGCCTGCCCAGGTGACCGCCCCGCTGCCGGGCACGATGTACGTCGACTATGTGCGCGTCTACCAGCTCGACGGCAAGGGCACGGTCAAGCTGGGCAACCAGATCGTTCCCGAGACCGGCAAGTTCGGTGTCTTCACCGACAACACGCCGGTGACCCACAAGCTGGTGGCCGGGACGAGCTCCGACATCTACATGTGGAACACCGCGTCGATGGCGGCCGGCAACATCGCCCCGTACGAAGGCAGCAACGTCATCGCCTGGGCCTACACGGCGCCCGGCCAGTGGTTCGGCGGCGGGATCCAGTCCCGCGACATCAAGGACATGACGAACTTCCGCAACGGCAAGATGTCCTTCCGGATCAAGATCCCGGCGAACGTGGCCTTCAAGGTCGGCATCGGCGACACCTACACCAACCAGAACTGGATCAGCTTCCCGGCCAACGCGCCCACCTATGGCCTGGTGCGCAACGGTGACTGGGCGCAGGCGACGATTCCGGTCTCCGACCTGGCCGGCCCGAAGATCGCGCTGCAATCCCTGCACGACATCTTCATGATCGCGAGTGACTCGGCCATGCCCGGTACCGCGTTCCAGTTCGCGATCGACGACATCGTCTGGGATTCGGGTACGACCCCTCCGCCGCCGCCGCCCAGCGGACCGACGTCCATCACGCAGACGTCCGCCAGCACGCTGCAGCTGAACACGTCGACCGGCAGCTGGGCCGACGTGCACTACACCGTCAACAACGGCGGCCAGATGAACATGAACGTGCGCATGACCCTCAGCGGCACGACCAATACCTACGTGATCAGCGGCCTGAAGACGGGTGACGTCGTCAGGTACAGCTTCACGTACTGGGACACCACGAAGAACTACGCCATCGACACCGCGCAGCAAAGCTACACGATGCAGTGACGCCGGCGCGGACCGCCCGTCCGAACCGCCAGCGATGTGTCCCGGCCCGCCTCGCGCGGGCCGTTTTCTCGTGCCTCATCCCCGATCTGCGGGGAGGCCGTCCGAACTCGGCGGGCGCCAGCGCAAGGCGGCGCACGAGGCCTATTTCGGCTGCGACGCGGCCGACGCCGCGGACGCAGCGGCCGCTGCGGCGATGGTGGGCCCGGGCGCGGTGAGCGGCGCGCCCATCGCGCGAAGTTCGGCCGTCGCGCCCTCGTACTCGTGGAAGTTGACCGGGCACTCCCTGGCGGCGGCGCGGAGCTGTTCGACGGCGTCCGGCCGCTGGCGCAGCACGGCGTCCTCGCCCAGGTAGAAGTGGGCTTCGCAGACCTGCGACAGGTCGCGCGCGTCCTGCGAACGCTTCGCGTCGGCCAGCAGCGCGCCCTCGCTGATCGAGCCGCGCAGGAAGTCGATCACCGGCGCCGGCCACGGCAGGCCCGGGCCGGGCGGCGTGCCGGGGCCCAGTGCGCCGCTGGCGCGCTCCATGCCGGTCAGACGCGCGAGTGCCAGATAGCGCCAGATGCGCCAGTACAAGCCGTCCGGCGCCGGCGGCGGACGTTTGGCCAGCGACGCTGCGGCGTCGCCGAACTGGCGCATCAGGAACTGCGTCGAGCCGATGACGAACGGGTCGTCCGGCCGAGGCGCGAGCGCGTGGGCGGCCTCGTAGTCGGCCAGCGCGCCGGCATGGTCGCCCGCGTTGTTGCGCAGCACGCCGCGCAGCCGGAGCACCACCGGCGACTTCGGATCGAGCGCCAGCGCGTGCTCGACGTCGGCACGCGCGGCCGGGAAGTCGGGCCGCGCCACGTCGATCGACGCGCGCATCTCCCAGGCCTGCGCCGAGCCCGGGCGTGCCGCGATCACGCGGTCGATGTCGGCCAGCGCCGCGGCGTGATCCTTCTTTGCCGACGCCAGCTCGGCGTGCAGCATCGCCAGGCCGACGTCGCCGGGCGCCGCCTTGGCCGCGGCCTCGATGCCCGCAGGCGTGAGCTGGTTGGCGAGCTTGAGCTTCAGGCCGGCGTGTGCCGTGATGAAGCGCAGGTCCTCGGGCTGGAAGCGGTCGGCGCGCGCCAGCGCATCCAGCGCGGCGTCGTTGCGGTTGGCCGCGCGGTCGGCGTCGGCGGCCTTGGCCAGCGCCAGCGCGCAGGCGCGGTTGGCGGCCTTGTCGGCGGTGGGCGCCGCGCACCTCGCCGGAACGGGCGTGGAGGCGGCGGCGGAGGCGACGGGCGCAGGAGCGTCGGCGCTGGAGGCGGGCAAGGTCAGCGAGGCCGCGAGCAGGGCGGCGGTCGCGCGAAGCGGGACATTCATGCGGTACGGTCGAGAAGGCACCGGGTGCCGATGGCGACGATCTTGCCACGGGCCTGTAAAAGTCCCGCAAGGTCGCGCGCTACCATCCGGCGGTCGTCATGGGGAGGTCCCGGCAATGAGCCAGCAAGAACGAATCGCGCAAACCGCCGGCACGCCGTCCGCCCTCGGCGACATGCGCTACGGCTCCGACCCCAACGGCCTGATCTGCGGCTACCTGTTCGCGGGCGGCGCGCCCGGCGTGGCGATCGACCTGGCCGGCGCGCTGGCCTGGCTCGCGGACGAGGCGACCGCCGCCCCGGGCGATTTCGTCTGGCTGCACTTCAACCTCACCGACGCCGGCGCCGAGCCCTGGATCGCGCGCAACCTGGCCGTCGCGCCGGAGTTCTTCGAGGCGCTGCACGAGGGGTCGCGCTCGACGCGCATCGAGGACGCGCGCGACACGCTGGTGGCCGTCGTCAACGACGTGTCCTTCGAGTTCTCGTTCGACCCCTCGCAGATCGAGACCCTGTGGGCCAACGTCGGCCCGCGCATGGCGATCACGGCGCGCGTGCATGCGCTGCGTTCGATCGACCGGCTGCGCAACGCGGTGCGCCAGGGCATCACGTTCCGCTCGTCGCTGCTGTTTCTGGACCGCCTGCTGCGCGACCAGGGCGACGTGATGGTGCGCATCGTGCGCCAGGCCACGCTGCAGGTGGACGAGGTGGAGGACAAGCTGCTGGTCGGCCGCCTGGGCGACAAGCGCGAGGATCTCGGCAAGCTGCGCCGCGTGCTGGTGCGCCTGCAGCGCCTGCTCGCGCCCGAGCCCGGCGCGCTGTTCCGCCTGCTGCGCCAGCCGCCGCCGTGGACGAGCGACGTGGACCTCGACGCGCTGCGCCAGGCCACCGAGGAGTTCTCGCTGGTGCTGCGCGACCTCGCCTCGCTGCAGGACCGCATCAAGCTGCTGCAGGACGAGATCGCCGCGCAGGTGGGCGAGCACACGAATTCCAGCGTGTTCACGCTGACCGTCGTGACCGTGCTCGCCCTGCCGATCAACCTCGTCGCCGGCCTGCTGGGGATGAACGTCGGCGGCATCCCGCTGGCGCAGGATCCGCACGGCTTCCTGTGGGTGGCCGTGCTGGTGGGCGGCTTCACCGGCCTGGCGGGCTGGATCGCCTTCCGCCGCCGCGACTAGGTGTGAAGAGTCAAGAGGTTCTTTCGTGATCTCTTGATGCGAGACATGGGCGGCAGGCAGCCAATGCCGTGATGTGGCCGGTGCCAGTTATAGAAGTGGTTCCAGGCAGGCAAGGCTGCTCGGCGAGCGTCGGAGGTGGCGTAGGCTCGGCCGTACGCCCACTCGCGAAGCGCTGACTGGATGAAGCGCTCAGCCTTGCCATTGGTCTGTGGTCGGTAGGCTCGCGTGAACTTCTGTTGGATGCCGAGCTCGACGCAGGCGTCACGAAAAGCGAACGAGTGGAACGCTGGGCCGTTGTCGGTCAGCACGCGCTGCACCTTGACGCCGAGTTCAGCGAAGTACGCGACGGCCTCTCGCAAGAAGCTATCGGCGCTGTCCTTGCGTTCGTCGGGGCGCATTGCGGTGAACGCCACGCGGGCGTGATCGTCGATGGCGACGAACAGATATTCCCAGCCCAACCCCTTTGTTCGTCGGGTGTAGTCCCCGGTGATTCGGTGGCCGACGTCCGAGAACTTGCCGAGCTTCTTGATGTCGATGTGCAGCAGATCACCAGGCGCCTCGCGCTCGTAGCGCTGCACTGCCTCGACGGGCGCCAGGTCGCTGAATCTCGATAGACCAGCCCGGCGCAGAACACGGCTGACCGTGGCCTTGGAGACGCCCAGATAGGTCGCGATGCGCGCTTGCGTGAACAGTTTGCGCCGCAGTTCGGTGATGGCCAACGCGACGCTGGGGTCGATGGCACGCGGCGACTTTGAAGGACGAGAAGATTTATCAGCAAGCGCCTGGACGCCATTGGCCAGATAGCGCCCGAGCCACTTCCTTGCCGTGACCGAGCTGACGCCGTGCGCGGCCGCGGCCTCTGCTGCCGACAACCCGCGTTTGGTGATGTCCTCGACCATCTCCAGTCGCCTCAGAAACGTCAATCGGGCATGCTTATGGGTGTTCATCCGGACTCCGGCTTTGGTCTGACAGGGGGTTTGGCGATTCCCAGTCTCTCAAAACCACTCCGGGTGAACACCCGCAACAACCTATTGAAGCTTCACACCTAGGGCCTGTTCACACTAAATGCACGCCCGCGCCGGTGGCCTGGGAGGCCCCAGGCTAGGCGGATGCGACGCGGCGCGCTGGGCGCCCGCAAGGAGCGGACAACGACGCCTGGGGCCTCCCAGGCCACCGGCCCTCCGGGTGGCCGAGCAGAAAGCCCGCCTTCGGCGTTGCGGGCGCTTGTAGTGGGCCACCACGACTGCGCGCCCGCGCCTTGAAGGCGGGCTTTCTGCTTGGCCACGCGGGCGTGCATTCAGTGTGAACAGGCCCTAGCCCACCCGGGGATCCAGCACGTCGCGCAACGCGTCGCCGATCGCGCTCAACGAGTAGATCAACAGGAACATCGCCGTCACCGTGCCCGCCAGCGGGCCCCAGATGTCGTTGGTCAGGTCCTGCGCCGCGCCCGCGATCAGCAGGCCCCAGCTGGCGCCGTCCTGCACGCCCAGCCCCAGCCAGGTCAGGATCACCTCGCCCTTGACGGCCGCCAGCAGCACCAGCGTCGTCGTGACGATCGTCACATGCACGACGTTGGGCAGGATCTCCGAGAACATGACGCGCCCCGACCCCGCGCCCACGCTGCGCGCGGCCAGCACGTAGTCGCTGCCCTTGTGCTTGAGCACCTCGCCGCGCACCAGCCGCATGATGCCCACCCAGCTGGTGGCCGCGATCGCCACGCACATCGCCGTGAGCCCCTTGCCCATCGCGTACGAGATGGCGGTGATCAGCAGGATGTCGGGTACCGACACCACCACCGAGTACACCCAGTTGACGACCGCATCGACCCAGCCGCCGAAGTAGCCCGCCGCCAGGCCGAGCGCCGTGCCGAAGGGCACCGCCAGCGCCGTGGTGGCCAGGCCGATGGTGACGGCCGTCCGTGCGCCGGCCAGCACGCGCCACAGCACGGAGCGGCCCAGCAGGTCGGTGCCCAGCAGCGTGGCCAGGTGCCCGCTGGGCGGATCCTGCGCGCCGCCGACCACCGCCTCGGCGTCGGGCAGCACGCCGAGCCAGCCGCAGGTCGCCACCAGGCCGTACAGCGCCACCACCACGAGGCAGGCGCGGATGTGCGGTCGTGCCCACAGCGCGGCCAGGGCCTCGCGTGCGGCCGAGCGCGGCGCGGGCGCGACGGCGAGGAGCTCGGGCGCGGCGCTCATTGCAGCCGCACCCGCGGGTCCGCGACCGCGTACAGCAGGTCGTTGACGAGGTTGAACGCCACCAGCGCCAGCGCGCCCAGCACCGTGACCGCCTTCAGGATCGGCAGGTCGCCACGCGACAGGGCGTCGATCGTGAGGTTGCCGATGCCCGGGATCGAGAAGAAGCGCTCCATCAGGAACGAGCCCAGGATCAGGAACGGGATCGTCGTGACGTTCTGCGTGATGATGGGGATCCACGCATTGGGCAGCACGTGGCGCAGCAGCACGCGGCCCTCGCCGGCGCCCTTTGCGCGCGCGGTGCGCACCCAGTCGGCGTTCATGTCGGCCAGGAACAGCGCGCGGTACAGGCGGATGTCGGGTCCCATCAGCAGCAGCAGCTGGATCAGCCACGGCAGCCCGAGATACTTCACCGCCGACCAGCCGCCCTCGTAGCCGTTGATCGGGAACCAGTCGAGCTTGAACGCCAGCAGGTACTGCAGCGCCAGCACCCAGACCAGCGCCGACACGCTCATCGCCGCGATGAACAGCGCGCGCGCCGCCTTGTCGACGACGCCGTCGCGATGGCGGGCGATGAACAGCGCGATGGCGATGTTGACGATGCCGCCGAACACGAACGGCGGCAGCGTCACGGACAGGCTCACCAGCGCGCCGTCCTTCAACTGCGTGCCCAGGTCGTCGCCGGTGACGAAGGACCTGCCGTAGTCGAAGGTGGCGATCTGGCGCAGGAAGTCGAGGAACTGCAGCGCCAGCGGCTTGTCCAGCCCCCATTGATGGCGGAGGCTGGCCATCGCCTCCGTCGTCGCGTGGTTGCCGAGGGCGGTGCGCACCGGGTCGGGGCCGAAGGCGTTGAACAGCAGGAAGGTCAGCAGCGCCACGCCGAACACGGTGGGGATGGCCTGCAGCAGCCGGCGGACGATGTACGCGCCCATCAGCGAGCCTCCCCGGCCATCACTGCACGCCCTTGCGCTTGCGCGCCATGTCCACGCTCAGGTACATGTGCTCCTGGACCAGCAGGTTGCGCTTGAAGTTGCCGACCCAGGCCTGCGTGATGCCGAACTTCAGCGGATCGAACAGCACGATCAGCGGCACGTCCTCGGCGATCAGCGCGTTCATGATTCGAAGCTGCTCGAGACGCGCGGGCCCGTTGGCCATGAAGCGCGCGGTCTCGTAGGCCTTGTCGTAGGCCGGGTTCGCATAGCCCGTCCAGTTGCTGGCCGGCGGCGCGTTGGGGCCGTACAGCAGCTGGTAGAAGTCTTCCGCGTCGGGATAGTCGGCTTCCCAGCCGAACGAGGCCAGCTGGTAGTTGCCGTTCTCCGCGGCCTTCGTGAACGTGGGCTGGTCCATGAAGACGCCCTTGGCCTGCACGCCGACCGCGGCCAGCTGCGCCTTGAGCAGGTCGAACTCGTTGTGCGCGGCGACGTGCGTCTGGAAGAAGCTGATCGTCAGCGGCGGCAGGCCCTTGCCGTCGGGATAACCGGCCTGGGCGAGCAGCTTCCTCGCCAGCGCGAGGTCATGCGGGCGAGCCACGGCGCCGGTCTCGCGCTCGTTGCCCGGAATGTCGTATGGCACGAGGCTGTTCAGCCGGCGGCCGCGGCCGTTCCACAGCACGTCGACGATGGCCTGGGCGTCGAACGCGGCGGCCAGCGCCTGGCGCAGCAGCTTGTTGCGGCCCAGGACAGGGTCGCGCATGTTGACCAGCAGGTAGTCGGTCTCGAGGCTGGGCACGGCGTGGATCGCGAACTTGCCCGCGAACTCGGGCGCCAGCCGGAACGTGCCGTCCGGATCGCGCCGCACCATCTTCGCGAAGTTGGCGCGGTCCATCGGGCGCCAGTCCAGGTCGCCGTGCAGGAACTTCAGCGCCGCGGGCTGCAGCTCCTCGATCAGCGGCATCTCGAGTTCGTCGACCAGCGGCAGGCGCTTTCCCGCGTCCTTCAGCAGCCCCTTGGCTGCGTCGCCCGCTTCGCCCACGGCCGGATAGCTGCGGTAGTAGTCCGGGTTGCGCACCAGCCGGATCACGCCCTTGCGATCGACCTGCCGCGTGGCCATGAACGGGCCGGTGCCCACCGGGTTCAGTGCGAAGCGCTCCTTGTAGAACTGCACCGCCTCGTGCGGCACGATGGACGTCGGCGTCATCGTCAGCGCATAGAGGAACAGCGCGTTCGGATGCGTGAGGCGGATCGTGAACGTGTGCGCGTCGACCTTGCGCAACCCCGCCACGTCGCGCGAGGTCAGGTCGGCCGACGGGCCTGCCTTCACCGTCGCGGCGCGGTAGTCGTCCAGGCCGACGACCGCGCCCTGCATCGCGAACCAGCTCTTGGTGTTGATGTTGCCGTCGGCGTAGCGCTTGAGCGAGTACAGCACGTCGTCGCTGGTGACCTCGCGGCCCTTGCCGCCCGGAAAGCATGGGTTGTCGACGAAGCGCACGCCGCGGCGCAGGTGGAACGTGAGCGTGAGCTGGTCGGGCGACAGGGTGGGCATCGCCTCGAGCAGGTCGGCCTCCAGCTTGTAGGGACGCTCGAGGTAGGAATAGCTGACCAGCAGGCTGTAGACCTGCTGGACCACCTGCGTCTCCGTCTGGCCGAAGCCGCGCGCCGGGTCCAGCGTCTCGAACTGCGAGATGCGCGGCACCGTCAGCACCGATTTCTCCTGCGCATGCGCGGACGCGGGCGCCGCGAGCGCGGCCACGAGCGTCACGCCCGCGAGCGCGTGCGCGAGGGCCGGAGGGAGGCGGAACATGCTCATGGCCCCTTCCTCTTGCCCGCCATGTCGACGCGCATGAACTGCATCTCGGTGGTGAAGATGTTGCGCTTGTAGTTGGCGACCCAGGGCTGCACCGTGTCCACGCGCAGCGACTCGCGCACGGGAATCAGCGGCACCTCCTCGCGCACGATGTCGTCCATCGCCTTGAACAGCTCGTAGCGCCTCGGGCCGTTGGCCATGAAGCGCGAGGCCTCGTAGGCCTTGTCGTAGGCCGCGTCGGCGAAGGCGCCGTAGTTCGGGCCGGGGGAGACGTTGCGGCTGTACAGCATCTGGTAGAAGTCCTCGGCGTCGGGATAGTCGGCGTAGTAGCTGTAGCTGGCCAGCTGGAAATTGCCGGCATCGATGGCCTTGGTGAAGGTGGGCGTGTCGTCGAAGTCGCCCGTCAGCCGCACGCCGATGGCGGTGAGCTGCGACTTGAAGACGTCGAACTCGTTGCGGGTCGCTGCATCGTTGCCTGGAAAGCGCATCGCCAGCGGCGGCAGGCCCTTGCCGCCGGGATAGCCGGCCTGCGCCAGCAGCCTGCGCGCGAGCGCCAGGTCGCGCCGGTGCGGCGGCGCGCCGGTGTCGCGCGCGCTGCCGGCGAGCTCCACCGGCACGAGCGTGTGCAGCGCGATGCCGCGGCCGCTCCACAGCACGTCGATGTCGGCCTGCGGGTCGATCGCCGCGGCGATCGCCTGGCGCAGCGGCCTGTTCTTGCCGAGCACCGGGTCGCGCATGTTCAGGCTGATGTAGACGGCGTTGCCGCCCGGCGCGCTGGCCAGCGTGAACCTGCCGGCGTAGCCTTCGGCCGGGCGCAGCGCGCCGTCCGGCGCGCGCGCCACCAGCCGGGTGAAGTTCGCGCGATCGAGCTCGCGCCGGTCGAGTTCGCCGCGCAGGAACTTCAGCGCCGCGGGCTGCGGCTCCTCGATCAGCGGCAGCTCCAGCACGTCGACCAGCGGAAGCGGGCGCCCGGCGTCCTCGAGCAGCCCCTTCCCGGCATCGCCCGGCGCGCCCGTGGCGGGATACGTGCGGTAGTAGCGCGGGTTGCGCACCAGCCGCACGGTGCCCTTGCGATCGAGCGGACCCGTGGCCATGAACGGGCCGGTGCCCACCGGCGTGACGCTCAGGCGATCCTTGTACATCCGCACGGCCTCGACGGGCACGATGTCGGTGGGTGACAGCGTCAGCGCGTACAGGAACAGCGGGTTCTCGTGCGTCAGCCGGATCGTGAACGCATACGGGCCCAGCTTGCGCAAGCCGGCCACTTCCATCGTCGAGACGTCGACGTCCGGGCCGGCCTTGGCGGTCGCGGCGCGGAACTCGTCCAGGCCGACGACCGCGCCCTGCATCGCGAAGAAGCTCTTGTTGTTGACGTTCGCGTCGGCGTAGCGCTTGAGCGAGTACAGCACGTCGTCGGCGGTCAGCTCGCGGCCCTTGCCGCCGGGAAAGCACGCGTTGTCGACGAAGCGCACGCCCTGGCGCAGCCTGAAGGTGTAGGTCACCTTGTCGGCGGCGAGCGTGGGCATCGCCTCCAGCAGGTCGGGCTCGAGCCGGTACGGCCGCTCGAGGTAGGAATAGGTCAACAGCGTGCTGTAGACCTGGCGCAGCACCTGGTCGCTGTAGAAGTCGAACTGGCGTTGCGGGTCGAGCGTGTCGAATTGCGCCACGCGCGCCACCGCGAGCACCGCCGGCTCGGGGGCGGCAGTCGGTGCAGCGAGGCCGGCCAGGCTGGCCAGGGCGATCGCGCAGAGCACGGGACGAAGGAACGTCATCGCAGGTCTCGTTCGGATCAGAGCAGATGGCACGCGGCCAGGTGCATGTCGATGGCGCCCAGGCGCCGCAGCTCGGGCACGCTCTCGCGGCAGCGCGGCTGCGCCAGCGGACAGCGCGTGTGGAAGGCGCAGCCGGCGGGCGCCTGCAGCGGGCTGGGCACGTCGCCTTCCAGCGGATGGCCGGCGCGCACGCGGCGCGGCACCGGGTCGGGCACCGCGGCCAGCAGCGCCTGCGTGTACGGATGTCGCGGCGACGCGAACAGGGCCGCGGCCGGCGCGGTCTCGACGACGCGCCCGAGGTACATCACGGCGACCCGGTCGCACAGCCACGCCACCACGGACAGGTCGTGCGAGATGAACACGTAGCTGAGCGCGAGCCGCTCCTGCAGGTCGACCAGCAGGTTGAGCACCTGCGACTGGATCGACATGTCGAGCGCCGAGAGCGGCTCGTCCAGCACCACCACCTTGGGCTGAAGCGCGAGCGCCCGCGCGATGCCCACGCGCTGGCGCTGGCCGCCCGAGAGCTCGTGCGGCCAGCGATCGAGATGCTCGGGAGCGAGGCCCACCAGCCCGGCCAGCTCGTAGATGCGTGCCTCGTCGACGGGCAGGCTGTGCGCCTCGAACGGCAGCGCGAGCGCCTGGCGCACGCGCTTGCGCGGGTTCAGCGACGCGAACGGATCCTGGAACACCATCTGCACGTCGCGCGTCAGCGCACGGCGTTCCTCGCGCGACAGCGTCGCCACGTCGCGGCCCTCGACACGCAGGATGCCGGCGTCGGGTTCGATGAGCCCGACCAGCGCCCGGCCCAGCGTCGTCTTGCCGCAGCCCGATTCCCCGACGATGCCCAGCACCTCGCCCGCGGCCACCTGCACGTCGACGCGATCGACCGCGCGCAGCCGCGCGACCTCGCGCCGCAGCAGCCCGCCGCGCACGGGGAACTCGACGCTCAGGCCCTCGGCCTGCAGCAGCGCCGTCGCGCTCACGGGGTCACCTCCGCGCTGCGCGCCGAGTTAGATTCGCCGTTCGGGCGCCCATGCGGCTTCATGCGAGCCCGCCTTCCGGGAAGTGGCAGGCCGCGGCATGGTCGCCGTCCGCGCCCGCCTGCGCGACGCGCGCGAGCGCGGGCACGTCCGTGCGGCAGCGCGCCTGCGCACGCGGGCAACGCGCCTGGTAGCAGCAGCCCTCGACGCGCGCACCGGCGGCGGGCACGGCGCCGGGGATGACGTCCAGCCGCGCGCCTGCGCGCCGCGTCTGGCCCGGGCGCGGGCGCGCGCCCAGCAGGCCGATGGTGTACGGGTGCGCGGGACGCTGCAGCACGTCGAACACGCTGCCCTCCTCCACCACGCGGCCGCCAACCATCACCACGACGCGGTCGGCGATCTCGGCCACGACGGCCAGGTCGTGCGTGACGAACACGATGCCGGTGCCCAGCTCGCGCTGCAGCTCGCGCAGCAGGTGCAGCACCTGTGCCTGGATCGTGACGTCGAGTGCGGTGGTGGGCTCGTCGGCGATCAGGAGCTCGGGACGGTTGGCCAACGCCAGCGCGATCATCACGCGCTGCTTCATGCCGCCGCTCAGCTGGTGCGGGTAGTCGTCGACGCGGCGTTCGGGGTCGGCTAGCCTGACCTGGCGCAGCAGCGCGATCGTCTTCTCGCGCGCCTCGCGCCGCGTCGCGGTGCCGTGGATGGCGAACACCTCGGCCACCTGGGCGCCGATCGTCAGCACCGGATTGAGCGCCGTCATCGGCTCCTGGAACACCATCGACAGGACGCGTCCGCGCAGGCCGCGCCGTTCGCGCGGCGGCAGCGCCAGCAGGTCGACGCCGCGCAGGCGGATCGCGCCGGCCTCCACGCGCGCGGCCTCGGGCAGCAAGCCCATCACCGACAGCGCGGTCACGCTCTTGCCGCAGCCCGACTCGCCCGCCAAGCACACCGTCTGCCCGCGCTCCACGCGCACGCTGACACCGTCGACCGCGCGCACGGAGCCGCGCGGCGTCTGGAACGAGGTGACGAGGCCGTCGATCTCGAGCAATGCAGGCTCGGTCATGGCGTTGCGGCGTGCGGGTCTGGAGGCGGTTACGGGAGCCCGCGGGATGATGCCACAGCGGAATCAGCGGGCGGCGGCTGTGCGGCTGTGCGGCTGTGCGGCTGTGCGGCTGTTGTCCCTGTTGGCGTCGTTGCGTCGTTGTCGCTTCGCGCTGACCGGCGTTGCACGAGCGGCAGGGCGGGCTGGGGTTCCGCTCTCCGGCTTGCCGTGCGTCGGAATCCGGCCTGGACGGCCGGATTCAGCGGGTTCCTGAGCTTCGGCTTCTACCTCGCGCTCGCCGTCGGCCCGCGTTCAACGGCGTTGTTGGCGGACCGGAGGCTTTCACCCGCGTCGCGCCGGTCGCGCCTGCGATCGGAACCCCAGCCCGCCCTGCCGCGTCGACGTGTCAGTGGGTGGCCGAAAACATTCGCGTCCATTGAGAGGGGCCAGGCATCGACGGGCCATCGAGGCCGCGTCGATGCCCGCGGCCAGCGCCCTGGCGAGCCGCCGTGCCTGACGCGAACCCGCGCATCCGCCGGCCGACGTTTCTTGTCGGGTTCGACAATCGCGGGCCACCGGCGCCCCATGCCGCGACGCTGCGCTGTCGCACATCGCTTGCAGGCTAGCCCTGCTCTCGACCGTTGCGGACATCTGCGCGGCAGATCCCAGCGCCGGAAGGCGGAGTTGACGATTGCGGTTCAGAGGCGACTTCGCGCCTAACCAAGCTCGGCAATGAGCTTGAGCACGACTTCTTCGCCGCCAACCACATCCTCGTTTCCCTTGAAGCGGCTGACCTCCATGCGCCCATCGTCGAAAACATCGACTTCGACGCGCTCACCACCGAAAGTGATCGAGACGAGCACGCTGTCGGACCGGTGACGAAACAGCACAAAAAATATCCGGGCAGCCTCAAGTCTGTCAAGAAGTACGTAGAGGGGGTGCGTCAAAGGGAGCCTCTCGAGACGGGGCCGAATGGGGACTCGAGACCGGACATCTGAGATCTTCCGCAAGTGGCCCGCTTGTGACCTCGCCGCCGTCGCCTGCGTCGGTCGAGGGCGCGGTGTCGCAGATCGTCCGCTGAGGGAAGCATAGCCGACGTTGGCCGGCGCCGGCGACCAGGTTGGGGCCGACCCGTTGCCGTCAGTCGCTTGGCCCTTCCGCCTCTCCGGAGAGCGTACGCCCAACGCTCTGTTTGCTCGCACGCGCCAGCAGAGAGCGCAGTTCCGCTGGATTCAGGTAACTCCAAACGTGTCCGCAATTTGTGCAGGCGCAAAACGGCTGGTGGGCGTCTAGCGGCACCGATCTCCGAAGTAGAAAGAACTTCAGCCCCTTGGGATAAAAGCGGCCAGCGGTGCCATCTTCGCTGGCTGGATATACGACTTGCCCCTCGACGGATTGATCTTTTTCACAAGCAGGACAGATCGTCATGGTCTCATGTGCCGTGGCTGTAGAAGAGTGACGTCGAAGTCAGGCCGCCTCGCTGGACGCACGAACTTCGACAATGCGTGGCTTGGTCAGCCACAGCGCGTCGGCGAGTGAAAGAGCGTACCGGAGAGCAGCCTTCCGTCGAAGGCTGCTCCCCGCCGGAATCCGCCACCGGCTACTCGGTCGGTCGCTTGAACGAAGCTAGCATCGAATCGAGAAATTCGCGCGCTTCCCCTGGCGGTCGTAGAACACGGGCTGCTCGGCGAAGCGGTCGTCTCGAATCGCCGTCACCCTGACCTGGTCGTATGGCTTCATTTCCGTCGACACTCAACCCTTCACAAGGAGCCAGAGAAGCGCGAACGCGACACCCGAAAGCTGACGGTCGCAGAGACCGCTCCTGGCCGGAATCGGATGCTTGCCAAAGCATTTGACTCATTGCCATCGCGCCGCGTGGACGCGCCGGACAGGCTCGTGTCGATGCAGATACTTGGTCAACGAATCCGGCGGCGAGTCGAGCCCGAGATCTTCAAGAATCTGTCCGATGCTACCGCGGTGATACCCGGCATGCGTCGCCACGTGTAGCAGCATTTCCTCGCAAGTCATGGTGCCTTGGGTGCCGTCGGTGAACACGAACGGCACGGACATTCGCAGCCGCGTGTCATCGACGTCGGCGACGAAGCCAAGATACCAAGCGTCCGTTGCTTCGACGACTGTCCGCAGCTGGCAAAGGCTCAGCCCAGGTTCGGGCTCGGTCGACCGGATGATCTCGACGACGGTGCTCGACAGATGGTTGCGAAAAATGCGGTCCACGAGGTTGGCGTGCCCGAGGATGTCAAGCATCGCCCGAAACCTGTCGGGATATCGCGCCGCATCGAAGGCTTCCAGGGTTGCGAGCAGTTCCCGATTGGCCCAAGCCTTGTATCGAAAGAGAGCGTGAAGCGAGGTGTTCATGCCGCGGCCAGGCAACGGGAATCTCTGATTGATGGTTCAACAGTAGCTTACCTGACAGCGGACATTGACGAATGACCACTGCTGGCCGATAGCCGGCTCCGCCACACCCTGTCGGCGCCGCCGCGCCGTTGCTCACTTCGCCGGGTTGCCCACGTTCATGAACGGCACCGGCGCGCCTGCGTAGATCGACTGCGGGAGCTGGCCGTTCCACTTCTGCGCCTTCGTGAGCTCGACCTCGATGCGGCGCAGCTCCAGCACGTCCTTGTTCTTGGCGAGCGCCTCGTTCTGCACCTGCATCGCCTGCGCCTCGGCCTGCGCGACCTTCAGCTTGGCGTACGCGTCGCCGTCGGCGGTGGCCTTGACGGCGTTGGCCTCGGCCTCGGCCACCGCGACCTTCTGCTTCTGCTCGGCCTCGACCGTCTTGAGCTTGTTCTCGGCCGCCAGGCGCAGCTGCTCCTGCGTGACCTTGTCGTTGATCGCGCGCATGTAGCTCTCGCTGAACGAGAAGTTGCGCATGTCGATGGAGATCACCTGCGCGCCGTAGTTGGCGAGCTTGGCACGCAGCGCGCCGGTGATGTCGCTGGAGACGGCCGCGCGCTGGGCGATCAGGTCGGGCGCGGAGTAGCGCGCCGTCACCGCCTTGAACACCTCCTGCGTGGCGGTCTGCACGTAGCTCTGCAGGTTGCCGTCGTGGCTGTACTTCTCGTAGACCTCGGTGACGCGGTCCGGAGCGATCGAATAGCGCACCGTCAGGCTCACCTTGACCGGCTGGGTGTCGGAGGTGGAACCTTCGGCGTTCTCGATGTCGGCCTGCTCGGCGCGGATGCTGAACACGTCCAGCTTCTGCCACGGCAGGAGGATGGTGAAGCCCTCGTTCTGCAGTCCGCGGATGGCGCCGCCCACCGTGACGACGCCGCGCGAGCCGGTGGGCACCGTGCGGATCGGCCAGAACGCCACCAGGACGATCAGCACGAGGACGCCGATGACGGCATTGCGCAGGAAGTTCGGGTTGTCGTTCCTGGAGAAGCCGGAAGCGAGTGACATGGAGGCCTTGTGCTGTTGCGGTGATCCGGACTCTACCCCTGCTCGACCGCAATGTCAGGGCCGGCTCAGGTCTTCGCCGGGCGCTTCATCGCCTCGAGGGCGTCGAGGTTGACCGCCGCGGCCATCGACTTCAGCGTGGCGCCGTCGATGCGATCGCCCTGGGTCTCGACGATGACGCCGTTCTTCAGGATCACGGTGTACTCGGCATGGCTGCCGTCCTTGCGGTACTCCTCGTGGACCGTGCGGGCGCCGTCCTTGTACGTCTTCTCGATGCCGTCGGGCGTCTCCTTGTCGACGGTGACGTTGGCCCACGTGGCCACCGAGGCCAGGCCGCCGAGTCCGCCGACGTCGGTGATCGACAATTCGGCCCGCTGGTTGTCGCCGCCGGTGTAGGTGGCCTTGGCCGTGGAGCTGGCGATGCCCACCGCGGTGCCGCCGCTGGTCTCGAAGGACTCGCGCTTGAGGGCGCCCAGGGTCTCGGGCAGCTGCGCCTTCAGGTCGGCCGGCGGGATGGCCGCGCCGCCGGCCCCGGTCAGCGCGCCCATCATGTCGCTCAGGCCGGCGGCGCTGGAGGCCGCGTCGCCCGACTTCTGCGCGGCTTCCATGCGCGCGCGGGCCTCCTCCATGCGCTTGGCGGCGGCGCCGATGGCCGTGGTGTCGACCGTGACCTCCGAGCCGTCCGGCGACTTCAGGCTGAAGCCGCTCGAGTGCCCGAAGCCGCCCGACAATGCGCCGAAGCCGATGAACATGGCGGAGATCGTGCCCACGATGATCGCCACGACGATGTAGACGATGACGACCACGGCCGTGTAGCCCGCGGCCTTGTCCTGCGGGCACTTCATCACCGTGGGCAGGCCCACGTACATCAGGTAGACCGAGTAGCAGGCCGCGAGGATGCCCAGCACGCCCAGCACCGGCAGCAGCTTGAGCAGGCCGGCCACGTAGACCGCCGTCGCGCCGTAGGCCACCACCTTGAGCGCGCCGACCTGGTTCTTCGTGCCGCCGAAGCTGGGGGCCAGCGCATCGACGATCAGCGCCATCACGTAGGCCGCCACCAGGCTCAGCACGTAGCCGAACACCATCGTGACGACGCCGCCGACGATGGGAACGCGGTAGCCGAAGCCGAAGGCGCCCACGCCCACCAGCGACATGCCGATGAAGCCGCAGACCGCCGGGATGGCGGCCATGATGATCAGCCAGTCCTTGTAGATCGACTGCACGGTCGCAGGCTCGGCATCGATCACGGGCCACGTCTGTGCGGGCTGAAGCAGGATGGACTTGGCGCGTTCGACCACGTTCATGGTGATTCCTTCTTGTACTGGATTGACGGAGTGCCGCCGGGCCACCCCCGGGAGGCGCGGGCCCCGGCATCATCGGGGAGCCGCGCCGTCGCGGCCATCCCCTGAAGGGGGGCCTGGACGACGCGCGGAACGCCGGCCGGGCAGCCCGCGGGCGGCGCGGGATCGGGCGCGACACAGATCACGATGAATCCATTTCGCGGCGTCGGCGCATCTAACCGTCTGACAGCTGCGATTTCCGCAGCTGCGGAGGACTCCCACCCTCCATCCGCCACCGACGCGCGTGCAGGCGGACCTGCATGCCAAGGAACACGACCGATGAACCACGCTCTTCCCACCCTGCCCCGTGGCCCGAGCCCAGGCCTCCCGCGACCCGCCCTCGCCCTGTCCGCCTTCCTGTGTGCCGCCACGACGGCCGCTGCGGCGGCGCCGACGACGATGCCCGACACGCCCGTGGGCAAGGTGGGCAGCGAGCTCGTGCGCCATGTCAACGGCGACACGCCCGAGCAGATGCGGGCCTGGGCACCGACCGTCCTCTCGCCGGCCGTCGGCAGGGACGACGCAGCCGATTTCGTCGGTGGCCTGGTCTCGGCCATTCGCGACGGCGGCGGCGTGAGCCTGACCGACGCGCACACGCAGCAAGGCCTCCTGGTGCTGACCGTCAAGGCGCATCGCGGCGGCCGGTCGGCCCTGATCCTGCTGGCCGCCGATCAGGCGCGGCCGGACAAGCTGGGGCAGGCGCAGCTGATGCCGATGGACGATCCGGCGCTGTACGCCGCCTGGCCCCGGACGGCCGTCTCGCAGGTGCAGGTCAAGCCCCTGATCCATGCCGCACTCGATCGACTGGTGCGCAGCGACGACTTCTCCGGTTGCGTGACCGTCACCGACGGCGGCAAGACGGTGTTCGACGAATGCCGTGGCCTGGCCGAACGCAATTTCGGCGTCCCGATCGACCGCCAGACGAAGTTCCACGTCGGCTCGATCGGCAAGATGTTCACCGCCGTGGCGGTCGCCCAACTCGTGGAAGCCGGCAAGCTGTCGTGGGACGCCACGCTGGACCAGCTGCTGCCCGAATATCCGGACCATGCCACGGCGCACGAGATCACCGTGTGGCAGCTGTTGCACCACACCGCCGGGCTGGGCGACGTGCTGGTGCCGGACTACTTCGCGCACCGGGAGCAGTTCACCGGTCCGGCCGACTTCCTCGACCTGATCGCGCGCCAGGCCAGGGTCGGTGAGCCGGGCAAGGAATGGAACTACAGCAACGCCGGCTACGTGCTGCTCGGACGCATCGTCGAGAAGGTCTCCCGCGAGACGTACGTCGACTACGTCAGGCGCCATGTGTTCACGCCGGCCGGCATGGGCGCCAGCGGATTCGACACGCTGGACGAGGTCACGCCGCGGCTCGCCGTCGGCTATTTCCGCGACGGGCTTTTCTCCAGCGCGTGGAAGGCGGACTGGATGAAGATTCCCTTCAAGGGCGACGCGGCGGGTGGTGCGTTTTCCACCAATGCCGACCTGCTGCGCTTCGCGCGCGCCCTGCGCGAAGGCCGGCTCGTCCAGCCCGCCACCCTGTCGAAGATGTTCGACGGCGGGGTGCCGGCCGGCCCGGGCAGCTATGCGGCCGGCTTCGGCGACAGGGTGTCCCACGGACGCCACATCCGCGGCCACGCGGGCGGCATCGAGGGCACGGATGCCAACCTGCAGATGGTCTGGGGCACCGACGCCGCCGTGGCCCTGACCAGCAACCAGGGCCCCGGGCAGTCGTGGATGCTGGCCGAGCACATCGCCGACCTGCTCGCCGCCGGCGCCGCCGCGCGCTGAAGTCCCGTCCACAGGCCGGGCCTGCCGCCGCCAGGCGGGCCACTCACTCCGGAGCACTCGCATGGAACCCATCGTCATCTTCATCCCCCTCGTCGTGATGGCGGCCCCGGTCGGGCTCGTCCTGATCCTGCTGCGGTATCGCCAGCAGCAGACACAGGCGCGCTACCGGACGCTGCTGCAGCTCGCCGACAAGGGCGTGGAACTGCCGCCGCAGCTGCTGGTCGAACCGAGCGTGGCCCATCTCGAACGGCGGCGGGCGCTGGTGCTGATCGGCGCCGGCCTGGGGCTGATGGCCATGTTCCTCTCGTTGCCGGGCCAGCTCGACAACGGCCTCAGTGCGCACGGCCTGTGGGGGTTGGGACTGCTGCCACTGATGATCGGGCTGGGCTATCTCGCGAGCTGGTGGCTGAACGAGCGCGAGCAGCCGCGTGGCTGACAGCGCCGCCGAGGCGCGGATCGACCAGGCGCTCGTCGCCCGGATCCGACTGGGCGATGACCCGCGGGCGTTCGAGCAACTGGTGCGGCGCCATCAGGGCCTGGTGCGCGCGCAGCTGCGCCGCCTGCTGCACGGCGACCATGCCGCGGCCGACGACCTCGCGCAGGAGGCCTTCCTGCTGGCATGGCGCAAGCTCGACCAGTTCCGCGGCGACGCGAGCTTCTCCACCTGGCTCTATCGCATCACCTATGCCTGCTTCCTGCAGGTCGCCAGGAAGAAGTCGTTGCCGATGGACGAGGACGGCGCGAGCGAGTCCGAGTCGCTGCCCCAGCCGACGCACGACGTCGACCTGCGCATCGACCTGGAGCGAGCGATGCGGCGCCTGTCCATCGGCGAACGGACGGTCCTGCTGCATTGCGTGCAACTGGGCCTGAGCCATGAAGAGACGGCCTATGTGCTGGACATGCCGCTGGGCACCGTGAAGACCCACGCCAATCGCGGCAAGGCCAAGCTGAAGCAATGGCTGTCGGCCTGGCAGCACTCCGACGAGGAGCAGAACCCGTGAACCACCCGGACAACGATGAGATCGACGCGCTGCTGCGCGAGCACTTCGACGGCGCCGTCCCCGATGACGGCTTCACCGATCGCCTGATGCAGCAGCCCCGGCCCCGCCGTCGCCGCGCCACGTGGCCCGTCGCGGCCGGCGTGGCGGCCGGCATCGGCGCCTGCTGGATCAGCCTCCTGCCGACGCCGTTGCTGCAAGTGGGCTGGCGTGACTGGACCAGCGGCGAGCCGTCGGTGGCCGCGATCGTCCTCATGGCGGCGGCGGCCGGCATGTCGCTGCTGGCATGCTGTTGGACGACGATGGAGTCGGAGAGGCCCTGAGGCCTCGGCCCCCTCGCGATGCCGGCGGTGGGAGGATTCGGGCGAGAGTGGACGATCGGTGTCCGGGCAGCCGCCGGTCGACCCGTTCAGAAGCTGAGCACGAACGCGGCGCCGCCTTCGATGGGACGCACGTGGCGCACACGGCCGCCCATGCCGTTCACCAGCTGGCGCACCACGGTCAGGCCGATGCCCTGGCCGCCCTCGCGGGCGCTGAAGAACGGCAGGAAGATCTGGCGCTCGAGGCCGGGCGGCACGCCGGGGCCGTTGTCGCGGACGCCGATCTGCAGGCGGCCGCCGCGGCTCTGGCGCGCCTGCACCCACAGCCGCGGCTGCGGCGTGGCGGCGGTGGCGTGGACCGCGTTGTTGATCAGGGCGAGCAGCGCCTGTTCCAGCTGCCCCTCGTCGGCCTGCAGGCGCAGCGTCGCGGACTCGAGCTCGAACGAGACGGCGCCGCCGCGCTCGCTCCAGGACGGCGCGACCGCCTGCTCCAGCCGCACGAACAGCGCCCGCACGTCCACCGGGGCGAGCACGGGCGCGGGCCACTGGCTGACGCGCCGGTAGGTGCCGACGAAGCCGGCCAGGCTGTCCGCGCGGCGCGCGATCGCGTCGAGCGCGCTGCGCAGTTCGGCCTCGGCGCCCGGCTCCTCCGACAGCGCCAGCGCCGTCTGGCTCAGGCTGCGGATCGGCGTCAGCGAGTTCATGATCTCGTGCGTGAGCACCCGCACCAGCTGCTGCCAGGCGAGCAGCGACTCGGCCTCGAGTTCGTTTTCCAGCGGCACCAGCGCCAGCAGCGCCTGGGCCTGCCCGTCGACCGCCAGCGACTGGCGGCGCAGCTGCCAGCGCTCGCTGCCACGCTCGGTCTCCAGCACCACGGCGCCGCCGGCCTCGGCATCGCGCAGCAGGCGCTGCAGCGCCGCGGGGTCGCGCACGCCGCCGGGCGCGGCGAGACGGCGCGCCCGGCTCGTCAACGCGCGCAGCGCGCTGCCGTCCACCAGCCATGCCGCCACCGGCAATGCCTCCAGCTGCGCCTGCAGCACGGCCAGCTGGCGTGCGTCCGGCGGCGGCGCGGCCTCGACGACCGGCGACGGCGGCGGCGGGCGGCGCGTCAACGGCCACGCGATGGCCAGCCCCGCCGCCGCGAGCGCGGCCGCGCCCGTCCATGCGCGCGCGGACGCGCCTGACGCGTGCGCCAGCGCGCCGGCCCCCGCGAACGCGAGCGCGGCCGCGAGCAATCGCAGCCGCTCAGAGCCCATGCTTGTCGAGGCGCCGGTACAGCGCCGCGCGCGACAGGCCGAGCAACCGGGCCGCCGCGCTGAGGTTGCCCTCGGCCTGCGCCATCGCGGCCAGCACCGCGGCGCGCTCCTGCGCGGCGAGCGAACGCACGGGCTCCGGGACGGGCGCCGGCGCCGAGGCCGCGGCATCGGGCGCCGCCGGCTGCGCGCGCTGCAGCGCCTCGCGGCAGGTCGCGACCAGGCGCACGTTGTCCCACGGCTTGGTGATGAAGTCCCAGGCGCCGCGGCGCAGCGCCTGCACCGCGAGGTCGATGTCGGCGTAGGCGGTCATCACGACCACCACCGGCGGCTGCGGCAGCGCCTGCACGTCGTCCAGCAGGCGCAGCCCCTGCGCTCCGTCGGTGCGTCCCGGACCGAAGTTCAGGTCGAGCAGCAGCAGCTGCGGACGCAGCGCGGCGAGCGCGGCGGCGAGTTCGGCCGGACGCCGCAGGCAGTTGACGGGCGCGACGCGGCGCTGCAGCAGCAGCTGCGCGGCCAGGCCGACGTCGGGGTCGTCGTCGAGAAGAAGAATGGTGGCGTCGGGCACGGCTGCCAGTGTCGCAGCGTCTCGCGCGCGCGAGGCAGGGGTGTGTCCGGATGCGGACAGGCCCCTTCACCGGTCGCCGGCGCGCGGCGACAGTGCATCCCGTGACGACCGATTCCCCTGCCCTGCCCAGCGGCGTCGCGATGGACCGCGTGCTGCCGTCGACGCGCCGCCGCTGGCTCGCCCCGGCGCTGGCCGTGGCGCTGCTCGCCGCGGCGGCCGCGCTCGCGTGGGCCCGCGCGCCGCGGCTGCCGGTGGCCACGTCGCCGCAGCTGGCCACGGTGCGCGCGGGCATGTTCCGCGACGAGGTCGCCCTGCGGGCGCGCGTCGAGCCGCTGCGCTCGGTGCAGCTCGATGCCGCCGAGGCGGGCCGGGTCGAGGAGGTGCTCGCCCACGACGGCGACCGCGTGTCCGCCGGTGCGCCGCTGTATCGCCTGCAGAGCGCCGAGCAGGAGCAGCTGCTGATGCAGCGCAGCTCGGAGGTGGCGCAGCAGATGGCCAACGTGTCCGTCGAACGCACCGCGCAGGCCGCGAGCCTCGCGCAGAACCGCCGCGAGCTGGCGCAGCTGCAGGCGGCGGCGCAGGAGGCGGAGTCGGACTGGCGGCGCCAGCAGCAGCTGGCCGATGCCGGCTTCGTCGCGCCGGCCGCGGTCGAACGGAGCGCGCGCCACCGGCAGCTCGCCGACCGCCTGCTGCGCCAGGCCGAGGCCGACCAGCGCGCCGAGGCGGCGATCCGCGAACAGTCGATCAGCGAGATGAGCGACGCCGTGCGGGGCCTGCAGCGCGGCCTGCAGCTGCTCGAACGCACGCGCGAGCGCCTGCTCCAGCGCGCGCCGCTGGCCGGCACGCTCAGCGGCTTCGAGCTCCAGGTGGGCGCGAGCGTGCGGCCGGGCGACCGCCTCGGGCGCATCGACGATCCGGCGGGCGGCGTGCAGCTGGTGGCCGACGTCGACGAATACTGGCTGCCGCGGCTGCAGGCGGGCCAGGCCGTCGCCAGCGACGCCGGCGACCTCGTGCTGGCGCAGGCACTGCCGCAGGTGCAGGCCGGCCGGGTGCGCGTGCTGCTGCGCTGGCCCGCGGGCCGCTCGCCGGCCAGCCTGCGCGCCGGCCAGGCGGTCGACGTGCGCCTTCAGCTGAGCGCGCCGAGCCCGGCGCTGCTGCTGCCGGAGGGGCCCGGTGTCCAATCGCGGGTGTACGTGCGCCAGGGCGGCACGCTGCACCGGCGCGACGTGAAGCTCGGGCGCCACGCGTCCGGCCTCGTCGAGGTCCTCGGCGGCCTGCAAGCCGGCGACGACGTCCTCATCTCCCAACCGCCCGCCGACAGCGAGACCCTTGCCCTGCCATGATCGCCCTGCACCAGCTGACCAAGCGCCACCGCGCCGGCGACGTCGAGACCACCGCCCTCGACGCCATCGACCTGCACATCGAGGCCGGCGAGTACGTCGCCATCACCGGGCCGTCGGGCTGCGGCAAGTCCACGCTGCTGGGCCTGCTCGGGCTGCTCGATCGCCCCACCTCGGGCAGTTACCGCCTCCAGGGCGAGGACGTGGCTGCCAAGAGCCCGCGCGAGCTCGCGGCGCTGCGCCGCGGCCGCATCGGCTTCGTCTTCCAGAGCTTCAACCTGGTCGACGAGATGACGGTGCACGACAACGTGCAGCTCGCGCTGCGCTACGGCGGACAGCCCGAGAAGGCGCAACGCGCGCGGGTGGGCGAGGTGCTGGAACGGCTCGGTCTCGCGCACCGCGCGAAGCACCATCCCAGCCAGCTGAGCGGCGGTCAGCAGCAGCGCGTGGCGATCGCGCGGGCCATCGCCGGCCGGCCCGCGCTGCTGCTCGCCGACGAGCCCACCGGCAATCTCGACAGCGCGCACGGCCAGGAGGTGATGCGCCTGCTGCGCGAGCTCAACGACGAGGGCACGACGCTGGTGATGGTGACGCACAGCCCCGAGCACGCCGCGCTCGCGTCGCGCACGGTGCGGCTGCTCGATGGGCGCGTGCTGGTCGACGCGCACGCGGAGCAGCTCTCGTGAAGGCCCAGCTGCTGGACGCGCTGCGCGACCTGCGCAGCCGCGGCCGCGCCACGGCCGTGGCGATCAGCGGCCTGACGATCGGCCTCGCGGCCTGCCTGCTGGTGGCGTTGTTCGCGATCGCGCTTTCCGCGCCGGATCCGGATGTCGTCGACCCCGAGCGCACCATCATGCTGGACTTCAAGGGCAACCCGCCCGACCAGCCCAGCCCGTGGTTCGCGGCGTCGCCGGTCGCGTTCGCCGGCCTGCTGAAGGATCACCACGCGCCGCTCGATCTCGTCAGCCGCATGGCCTGGGGCGGCATGGAGTTCGTGCTCGATGGCCGCAGCAACCCGGCGCTGTTGCTGGCGGTCGACCCGGACATCGTCGAGGTGCTGAACCTGCGCGTGCTGGCCGGCGACCTGCGCGCCACGCTGTCACGAAAGGACACCATCGCCATCACCGAAGAGCTGGTGCACAGGCTCTGGGGCACGATCGCGCCTGCCGAGGCACTGGGGCGGCGCCTCGAGTCGCACGGCCGCTGGTACACCGTCACGGCCGTCGTGCCCGACACCGCGCCCACCAGCCCGCTGTACGGCGCGACGCCGCTGGTCGGCCGCGCGATGGCGATGGCCAACTTCGAATCGCCCGCCAACGAGCTGACGCAGGTCGACCGCGACGCCGTCTACCTCATCACGGGCCGCGTGTTCGCGCGCCTGCGTCCCGGCACCTCGGTGGAACAGGTGGGCGGCTGGATGCACGAGGCGTTCGTCGACAGCGCCGGCTACAGGGCGCTGCCGCCAGCGTGGAAGACGAACCGCGAGGTCGCGTTCTTCCGCGGCGTGACCATCGCCGACCTGCCGTTCGACGGCCCCGCCAACGAGCAGCGCTGGCGCGCACTGGCCGCGATCGGCGCCGCGAGCGCGCTGCTGCTGGTGCTGGCCACGCTCAACGCCGTGAGCCTGCAGGCCGCGCACATGCAGCAGCGCCAGCGCGAGACCGCGCTGCGGCGCGGTCTCGGCGCCGCGGCGCCGCACCTGCTGGCGCTGTGGGCAACAGAGGCCGCGCTGCCGATCGCGGCGGCGGCCGGTGCGGCGCTGCTGCTCGCGTGGTGGGCCGCCCCGCCCATCGCGAACTGGGTCGGCCTGCCCGCCGAACTGCCGCTGGCCGACCCGATGCCGTGGCAAGCGGTGGCGGCGCTTGCGGCCGTGGCCCTCGCGCTGCTGCCGCTGGTGATCGCCCTGCCGTCGTGGCGCGCGCTCGGTCGCGTGCCCGCCGCGGCGCTGCAGGGGCGCACCGCGAGCGAAGGCCCGTGGGGCCGCCGCACGCGCCAGGCGCTGCTGGGCGTGCAGCTGGGCGGCGCGCTGCTGCTGCTGTCGCTGGCCGGCACGCTGGCGCTGCAGCAGCATCATCTGCTGCACATCGACCACGGATTCGTGACGCGCAACCGCCTCGTGCTGCGCATGGAGACCGACCCCGACCACGTACCCGCGCTCGACGCGTTCGCCGCCGCGCTGTCGCACTCGCCGGCCGTCCGGCACTGGTCGTACAGCTTCCTGATCCCGGCGTCGGACGTGGACGGCCTCGGGTCGCGCGAGGTCTTCAGCAGTGCGCAGGGCCGCCACGTCGAGGTCCGCATGAGCTCGGTCGGCGCCCCATTCTTCGACACCTACGGCATGCAGGTGCTGGCCGGCAAGCCCGTATTTGCCGAGGGCGCGAACAACGTGGTCGTCGACGCCAAGACCGCGCGCCTGCTTGGCTTCGCGACGCCCCAGGCGGCGATCGGCGCGCTCGTGCGCGGCGGTGGACAGTACCTGCAGGCGGGCACGGCGGAGCGGCGCATCGTCGCGGTCGTGCGCGACGTGAGCCTGGAGTCGGCCCGCTATGCGGAGTTGCCGCAGGCGTTCTGGCTGATGGGCTCGCCGCAATGGGTGGTGACCGCGACCGGTCCCGACCCGCAGGCGCTGTGGACGGCGCTCGACGACGCGTGGAAGGCGCACGGCCTGAAGATCCCCTACCAGCTGACCTGGGCCGACGACCAGCGCGCCGATGTCTACCGCCAGGAGAACCAGCTCACGACGACCGTGGCCGTCGTCGCGCTGCTGGCCGTGGGCGTCGCGATGATCGGCGCCTATGCGATGGTGGCCGACACGCTGCGCCGCCGTCGCACGGAACTGGTGCTGCACCGGCTGCACGGCGCGGGTGACGCGGCGATCGTGCGCCAGGTGGCCGGAGAATTCGGCGTGCCGCTGCTGGGTGCGGCGCTGGTCGCGCTGCCGCTGGCGGGGTGGATCGGCGCGCGCTATCTGGGCGGCTTCGTCGATCACGTGAGCTGGTCCTCGGGCCTCGCCGCGCCGCTGGCGGGCGCGCTGGCCGCGACGCTCATCGTCGCCGCGCTGGCCTGCCTGCGCCACGTGCGCCAGGCGCTGGCGCTGCAGCCGATCGAAGCCCTGAACTGATCCGGCACGCTCAATGCCGGCGCGCCGCGTCGATGGCGTCGCGCGCGGCGCGGCGCGAGGCCGCATGAAACGGCAGCGCGATCTCGGCCAGCGATTCCTCCAGTTCGGCGACGACGCGATCGAGCGCTGCGAGCACGAGCGTCAGCTCGGCGACGGTGAGCACGCGGCCGGCGCCGCGCGCGGCGGCGGCCGGCGGCCAGGGGTGGGCTGAGGGATCGAGCATGCGGGGCTCCTTCGCGCCGAGTGGCGGCGCCTCGGAGCGTTTCAGGCATTCCACGCGCCCGCTTGCCGGCCGGCGCCAGGGCATGCGGGTTGCCGGTGCAAGCGTTGCGTCCGGGGTGGATCCTGCGACTGCGCGCAGGATGACGGTGCCCACGTATGCAGCCTTCGGGCGATCGCCACGGCTCGCAGGGGTGGATCCTGCGATTGCGCGCAGGATGACGGCGTGGCGGGCGGAGGCAACAGCGCACGCACGCCGGCGAGCGCGGCGCCGCGTCCCCGACACGGTCATTCTGCGCGCAGCGAAGCGGAGTCGCAGAATCCACGCTCGCCGAAGCGTCGTGTGCAACACCGAGGCCAGGCTGGCCACGATGGATCCTGCGACTGCGCGCAGGACGACCGAGCGGAGGGAAGCTTCCTTGCGGCTACTGCGTCGGCGCGGCGCCGTCGAACTGGTGCGGATCGGCGAGCAGGTCGTGCGTCTCGGGGTGCTTGCGCATGTAGGCGTCGAACACCTCGCAGCGCGGCACCACCTTGAGCCCGCGCTCGCGCACCGAGGCCAGCGCCGCCTCCACCAGCTCGCGCGCGATGCCGCGCCCGCGCAGCGCCTCGGGCACCACGGTGTGCTCGAAGGTGATCACGTTGCCGGCGACCGAGTACGTGGCCACCGCCGCATGGTGGTCGACGATCTTCTCGAAGCGGTGGGCGGCGGCATTGTCATGGACAAGGGAACGGCGGTCGTCGGTCATGGCGGTGGGTCGGGTTGCGCAGGAACGTGCGATTCTCGCGCGGCACGGCCGGCGGACTGTCTTAAAGTCGGGGAAAAGACAGGGCATCGACGCCGGGAGGACAGGATGATCGCAAGGGCAACCGGATCGCGCGCGCTGGCGCGCCTGCGTCGCCACGCATCGCGCGGGCTGCTTGCCGGCGCGCTCGCCGCGCTCGCGCAGGCCGCGGCGGCGGCGCCCACGCCGTGCAAACTGGGGCTGCTGGAGCTGCCGGTGAAGATGATCGGGACGCGCGCCATCGCCACGGTGGGCATCAACGGCAAGGAGGTGCCGCTGGTGGTCGACAGCGGCGCGTTCTACAGCTTCCTCACGGAGTCCGCCGCGGCGCAGCTGGACCTGCACCTGCATCCCCTGCCCTTCGGACTGGAGATCATGGGCCTGACCGGCCGCGTCAAGGCGCGCGCCACCACGGTGGATCATCTCCAGATGCTCAAGGGCGACATCCCCGACGTCGAGTTCGTCGTCGGTGGCAACGAGGACGTCCCCGGCACCATGGGCGTGCTGGGTCGCAACCTCCTGGCCTTCACCGACACCGAGTACGACCTCGCGCACGGGCTGATCCGCTTCGTGTTCCCCAAGGGCGACTGCGAGGATACCGCCCTGGCCTACTGGGCTGCCGGCCAGCCGGTCGTCGAGCTCGCGCTGCGCCGCGACCACAGCGAGCGCACGCCGGCGATCCGGGCCACCATCGAGGTCAATGGCCGCAAGACGACGGCCCTGTTCGACACCGGTGCGACGACCGCCCTGTCGCTGTCCGCGGCCCACCGCGCCGGCATCAAGGACGCCGACATGACGCCGCACGGCAAGGTCTGGGGCGGCGGCACGCGCACCACCGACGCGTGGACCGCGGCCGTCGACAAGGTGGACTTCGGCGGCGAAGCCATCCTCCACAACAGGCTGGAGGTCGCCGACTTCGACCTGGACGACATCGGCATGCTGGTGGGCATCGACTTCTTCCTGTCGCACCGCATCTACGTGTCGAAGCGGCAGTCGCGGATGTACTTCACGTACAACGGCGGGCCCGTCTTCGCGCTCAACAAGGGCGAGCGCGCCGACACGGCCGCGGCCGATGGCGCGGCCTCGGCCGCCACGGCGATGAGCGCGGACGCCTATGCGCGCCGCGGCGCGGCCTCGCAGTCGCGCCACGACTTCGCCGGCGCGCTGGCCGACCTCGACCGCGCCTGCGCGCTGGAGCCTGCCAACGCGGTCTTCCTCGCCACCCGCGCTGGCCTGCACCTGGAGATGAAGGCGATCGACAAGGCGTTCGCCGATCTCGACAGCGCGCTGCGCCTGGACCCCGGCCTGGCCGAGGCCCGCATGACGCGCGCGATGTTGCGCGAGAGCACAGGCAAGCGCGCGGCGGCGCTGGAGGACCTCGCGGTGCTGGAAAGGACGCTGGCGCCGCAATCCGACCTGCGCCGCGGCATCGCCTCCCTGTACACCGAGATGAACCTGCCGGCGATGGCGCTCGCGCAATGGGACCTGTGGCTGCCCACGCACCGCAACGACATCGGCCGCGCGAGCGCGCTGAACAGCCGCTGCTGGTTGCGTGTCGAGATGGGCACCGAGCTGGACAAGGCGCTGGCCGACTGCGACGACGCCGTCGACGCCGACTCGAAGAACGCGTCCTTCCTCGACAGCCGGGCCTGGGCCTACCTGCGCCAGGGCAAGTTCAACAAGGCGCTCGACGACTTCAACGATGCGCTGAAGTCCAATCCCCAGTCCGCGTACTCGCTGTACGGCCGCGGCCAGGTGCACCTGGCGCTCGGCCATGTCCAGGCGGCCCAGGCCGACCTCGCGGCGGCCCGCAGGCAGCAGCCGGAGATCGACGCGCACGCGAAGCGCGACGGCCTGCCGACGGCGCCGCCGCCCGCAAAGCCGGCCGCGTCGCCCACCTCATCCGCCCCGGCGTCCTGAGCGCGCGCGGCCGCGCTCAGCGGCGCACAGCCATGCTGCGGGGGCGTGCCTGGACGGCCCGTGCCGCGGTCAGCTCCTGGGTCGCGGCCTCGTTGGCCTGCTCCAGCCACTGCAGCGCGTCGATGTAGCCGACGAAGTGCTCGAGGTACTCGGGCGACAGCTCGCGCATCAGCACCAGCGAGCGGTGCACGAGGTGCTGCGAGTTCAGCGGGCCCGCGTTGTCCGGCAGCGAGGCGCGCGACTGCGCCAGCCGCTGGTCGGCGGACAGGCGCGACCACGTGCGCTTGAAGAACTGCACCGTCGTCGCGTCGGCCGCCGCCCCGGTGACCGACGGCGGCGACGTGAGGGCGCGCGCGGCCGGCGACGGGGAACAGGCGGCGGCCGTCCCGGCTGCGCCGCCGGGCGCTGCGGCGCGATGCTGCGCCGCGTGCGCGACGAGCGCGGCCAGCGCGCCGCGGCCGGCGGCCGGCGCGGCAGGCCGCGCCGGCGCGCCGCCCTCGGGCAGCGCCGACAGGGACCGGACGATCGCGGCGACGCGCTCGTCGATCACGTGCCGTGCCGCGCCGGCATGCGCGGCCGCGCGGCGCGCGAGCGCCTCGGCGAGCCGGAAGCGCACCGGGTCGCGCGCCTGCGCGTCACGCGCGGGCGCCAGCGCGTCGGGCGCGCACGGCGCCGGCGCGGACACGGGACCTGGCGCGACACCGTCGGCGGGGGTCGTCTCAGCCATGTGCAGCACTCCCGGCGGCAGGGACGCTGGCCGCGCCGGCCGCGGGCCGGGCGCGCGCGGTGCGGGGCGTGGGCGCCATCTCGACGCGGCGGTTCTTCGCGCGCCCGTCAGCCTGCGCGTTGTCGGCCACCGGCTGCTCCGCGCCGAAGGCCGCGGCGAAGATGTCCGACGATGGCACGCCCGCCTCGATCAGCGCACGCGTCACGGTCAGCGAGCGCTGCGCCGACAGCTCCCAGTTGTCCGCGAACTGGTGGTTGCCGCCGCGCACCTGGCGGTCGTCGGTGAAGCCGCTGACCATCAGGATCTCGTCGCGCGCCTTCAGGTAGGTGGTGATCGGGCCGGCCAGCTGCCTGAGCAGCGCGAGGCCCTCGGGCTGCAGCTCCGCGGAATTGAACGCGAACAGCACGCTGCCGTTGATGTCGATGCGGCCGTGATCGATGGTCACGCGACCTGCGGCCAGCGGCACGGCCAGCGCGCGCTCGAGTGCGGCGCGCCGCTGCTCCTCGAGCTGGTGCTGGCGGATCTCGTCCTGCAGCCGCGTCACGAGTTCGAGCTGCGATGCCAGCGCGAACAGCAGGATCAGCACGAACGCGCCCAGCAGGCCCGACATCAGGTCGCCGAACACCGCCCACACCGGTGCCGACGCATCGGCCGCGCCGTCGATGTCGATCTCGTCGACGCTCATCGCTCGCGCCTCCGCGCCGCAGGCCGGCCGTGCGAGCTCACGCCTGCGCCTGCGCCGCCTGGCGTCCGGCCAGGCGCTGCAGTTCCTCGATGATCTGCTTCTGCGACAGGATGCTGAGGTCGATCACCTCGCGCGCCTGTGCCACGTAATACGCGAGCTGCTCGTCGCTGCGCTCCATCTGCGCGCCGAGCGCCACGTCGATGCGCTCCAGGTGCGCGCCGAGGCGGTCGCCCGACTCCGTGAAGCGCTGCACCGCCACGCCGAAGGCCTCGCCCAGGCTGGCCACCTCCGCCGCGCTGCCCGTCACCTGCGCCGCCACGTCGACCAGCTTGCCGGCCTCGGCCTGCACCTGCGCGTGGAAGCGCTCGCCCACACGCTCGAGCACCTCGGCGGAGGACGTCACCAGCGCGTCGATCGCGCCGCGCTGCTCGACGGCCGCGCGATTGACGCCGTCCAGCAGCGTGCCCAGCGTCTCGAGGATGCGCGCGCGCTCGTCCAGCATCGTGTTGTCGCGCGCCATGCTGTCGGCCAGCTTCTGGCGCAGCTCGGAGATGACCTCGGCGGCCGCGCGCGGCGCCTGCGACGCCGCTTCGACGAGGCGGCCGATCTCGGCGATGGTCGCGCGGGCCTGCGTCTCTGCCTGCACCGTGATGTCGCGCGCGCTGCGCTCCATCGTCTCGACCACGCGCTGCTGCTGCTCGAGCGACTGGGCGCCGGCCTGCTGCCACTGCGCCTGCAGGGACGCCGCCATCGCCTCCAACGAACTCGCCATCGCGTCGACGCGCTCCTGGTCGCGCGCGGCCGACGTCGACTGCAGCTCGGCGTGCGCCTGCTGCACCGTCTGCAGCAGCGACGCGGAATGCTGCTCGAACGTCGCGGCCGCGGTCGACAGGGATCGCTCGGTCGAATCCGCCAGGCGCGCGCCGGCCTCCTGCTGGCGCGCGACGGCGTCGGCCCACGCCTGCGTCACGCGCCCGACGGCCGCGTCCAGGCGTGCGCCCGCGCCCTCGAGCTGCGCCGCCGTCGTGCCGGCGATCGATTGCTGCAGGGCCGCGGTCTCGCGCGCCATGGTCGCCAGTGCCGTCGCCATCTCGCCTTGCCAGCCGGCGTGGCGCTGCGCGACCTCGTCCAGCAGCGCGCCGGATCGCTGCTCGAAGACCTGCGCGAAGCGCGCATGCGAGGCCTCGACGCTCGCGGCGAGCGACTGCGCGGCCTGCTCGTGCCGCGCGAGCAGCGCCTGCCAGGCGTCGGCGGTGTGCGCGGTGCTGGCCGCGAAGCTCGCCGACAGCTGCGCCACGTGCTCGCGCATCGTGCCGGCCAGCGTGGCGTGCAGCGTGGCCGTCTCGCGCGCGATGCCAGCCAGCGTGGCCTCGGCCACCGGGCGGATCGTCTCGCCCGCGATGCGCGCGCCCTCGGTCAGGCTCGCCTGCAACGTGCGGTCGACCGACCGGGCGAGCGTCGTGTACGCGGCCTCGGCCTGGCCCTGGAACCGCTCCTGGCTCGCCAGCAGGCGCGCCTGCGAGGCCTCCGCCTGGCGTTCCATCGCCGCCATCATCGACGTCAGGCCGTCGACCAGGGCCGGCATCAGTTCGGCCTGGCGCTGCAGCAGGCCCAGCTGCGCCTCGCGCTGGTGCGACACCGAGAACGGCCGCAGCGTCGTGGCGATGCGCGCATCGAGCCGCTGCGCCACCGCGACGCGTTCGCGCCGCGCGAGCGCGGACAGCAGGCCCAGCGCCGCGGACGCCGCCACGCCGGCGACCGATGTCCCGAACGCCAGGCCCAGGCCCTTGACCGGCGCGATCAGCGAGTTGCGCACGGCGACGAGATCGGTCGCCGTCTCGAGCGCGGCGCCGGTGCCGCGCAGCGTGAGGATCATGCCCAGGAAGGTGCCCAGCATGCCCAGCAGCACCAGCAGGCCCGCCAGCATCGGCGCCAGCGACGGGCCGGGCAGGCCGACGGGCTCGCCCTCGACGCGGCGGCGCACGGCGTTGCGCAGGCCGGCGGGCAATGGCTCGAGCCAGGCCGCCAGGCTGGCGGGCGTCGCGGCGAGCGCGTCGACCGCCGCGGCCAGCACGCTGGTGGCCGCACGGAAATGCCGCAGTTCCAGCACGCCCATGACGTAGAACGCGCCGATCAGCAACGTGAGCACGAGCGCGAGCGGATTGGTCAGCAGGTAGCCCGCCCCGACCCAGGCGATGACGGCCAGGCCGGTGGCGGCGGCGGCGTGGCGGAGGAATTGGTTCATGAGCGGATGAGCGACTGGCGGCAGGCCTGGAGCAGGCCCTCGCAGGGTTGCAGGCGAAGATCGAGTTCGGCGAGCAGGAGGCCCCGCATCTCGTGGTGGAACCGTTCGAGCCACGGGCCCGCCGGCGACGCAGCCTCGGTCGACGCGCCGCGCAACTGGTCGAAGCGCGCCTCGAGCCGTCCGGCGACGCCGGCCAGCAGCGCGCGTTCCTGCGCGCCGACGACCTGTTCCATCACGGTGTCGAGCTCGGCGAGCTTGGCGCCCCTGCCTGAACGATCGGCCAGCGTGGAACGCAGGCGGCGGCGCAGCGGCACGATATGCGTCTCCATGGCCAGCTGGCACTTCGTGTAGCGCTGGCGCATCGTGGCGAAGTCGACGGGCATCTCGGCGGGCGCGACGGCGTCCTTCAGCGGGCGCACGACGCGGCGCGGCGGCGTGGCGTCGCCGGCCGGCGCATCGGCGATCGTCCTGGCCAGCAGCGCCTTCACGCGGGCGAACTCGCGCTCGTCCGCGGCCAGGGCGGCCTCGCCGCCGAACGGCGCAACGTCGGCGCGCGCGGACGCGTCGCCCAGCGCCGCCGACAGCGAGAACGCATGGGTCCAGTCGAACCATCGGGCGAGCCGCTGCGCGAACGCGTCGGGCGCCGAGGGCACGGACACGTCGTCGAGAGCGGCCAACGTGCGGATGAACGTCGAGCCGGTGAGAGGGATGCGGCGCGCTTCGCGCGCGAGGCTGCCGGACACTGTCGCAGTGGAAAAAAGGGCGCAGTCTACTCTCGTTCCGTCATCGAAACGGCGGGCGATCTGTGGTACGCGCACTGCGCGCCGGACGCCGCGAATTCACCGAAATGAGCGCGCGAATATGCGCCGCATGGACTTCCCGGAATATCCCGGCAGATCCCTTGCGAATTGCCGACGCGACCACGGTCGGGCGGCGAAACCCGCGGGCAGGCCGTTTCCCGCCCGCCGGCAGCGGCCGCGCCGAATATCCCGTGGCGCCGCGATTACTGCGGCGAGATTCCCTGCAGTGGTTTGAACACCTGATTCGGGTCGTACGCCTTCTTGACCTGCGCCAGGCGGGCCAGGTTGGCACCGTAGTACGCCGCCTGCCAGTTCTCGAGTTGCGGATCCAGGTAGTTCTGGTACGCCTCGCCGCTGCTCCAGGCGCTCATGCCGCCGCGCATCCCGGTGGTCACGGCGCGCGCGGCCGCCACCTGCGAGGCCGGCATCCCGAGCGGCCCGGGGATGTAGTACTGCGCGCTGAACAGCGCCCGGCGGTGGACGAACGCCGTGGCATCGGGCGCGACGCGCGCGATCGCGCCGCCCATCAGGTCCATGATGACGACCAGCGGCTGGGAGGCCTGCTGCGCCGCCACCGCGGCCAGCATGGCCTGGATGCCCTCGGCCGGCAGCGCAGCGTCGAAGAAGTCGGACGCGGCGACGAAGCTGTTGCGCCGGACCCGGCCGTCGCTGCTGTCGCGGGGCAGGTGGCACTGCGAGACGCCGAGGCCGCCGCAGCCGGCGAGCATCGTGTCGCGGAATGGGGCGGTGCGGATGTCGTGCGACGTCGGCGTCGCGCCCGCGTCGGCGAGGAACTGGTTCCAGATCGGCAGGAAGTCGGCGTCGCTGCCGATGAAGATGCCCGAGAGCTCGATCGCCGGATCGCCGCCCGCCACGCCGGTCGTGCCCAGCACCAGCCCGGACCACGCGGTGTCGGGCAGCACCTGCGGCCACGCCTGCCACGCCGCGAACACCCTGGCCGCGTCGGCCCAGGCGAAGTCGGCCGAGAAGCTCGTGAGGTCGCGGGTCGCGAAGGTCTCGAAGGTCAGCGACGCGACGATGCCGAAGTTGCCGCCGCCGCCGCCGCGCAGTGCCCAGAACAGGTCGGCGTGCTGGTTCGCGTCGCAGGCGACGATGCTGCCGTCGGCCAGCACCACCTGTGCGGACACGAGGCTGTCGCAGGTCAGACCATAGGCCCGGTCGAGGACGCCGATGCCGCCGCCCAGCGTGATGCCGGCGATGCCGATCGTCTCGCACGAACCCGAGGGGATGCACACGCCCTGGCTGGACAGCTGGTCGTAGATGTCGACGAGCTTGGCGCCCGCGCCGATCGTGGCCTGGCCGTCCACCAGCACGATCGAGTCCATCGGGCCGACGTCGATCACCAGGCCCGTCGTCGTCGAATCGCCGGTGTAGCCGTGACCGCCGGAGCGGGCCGTCACCGCCAGCCTGTTCTGTTGCGCGAACGCCAGCGCCAGCGCGATGTCGGCGGCGCTCGCGCAGCGCGCGATCGCCTGCGGCACCGTGGCGTCGTAGAGGCCGTTGAAGACGGGGGCCGCGACGCCGAAGCCGCTGCTGCCCGGCCGCAGCAACGTGCCCTGCAGGCGGCTCGACAGGCCGGCCCAGTCGATCGCCGGAGGCGGCGGCGGCGGCGCTGGCGGTGGCGGCGATCCGCCGCCGCCACAGGCGCTCAATCCCAGCACGCCGGCCGACCCCGCGGCCGCGACGAACGATCGACGGTCCAAGCTGCCCTCCCTCATCGAGGCGACGCAACGGGCTCCCGGCAGCGACGATGCACGCCAGCCGGCCCAGGCCGCGACGATAGCGGCGCCCGTACGGCGAGTGTCACCAAAGTCGGTCGCCGCCGGCGCCGCCGCCGAACGAAGCTCGGCGCGGAGCCGCGCCGGCGTCAGCGGCCGTCGACCAGGCGCGCGAATCCGGCGGCGCGGAAGCGCTCGGCGACGAAGTCGACGAAGGCGCGCGTCTTGGCGGGCAGCAGGTTGCGCGTCGGGTAGTAGATCGACAGCGGGCCGGCGTCGCTGTACCAGCCGGGCAGCAGGCGAACCAGCTCGCCGCTGGCGATGTGCGCGAACGCGAACGGCATCGGCACCAGCGCGACCCCCAGGCCCTGGCGCGCCGCCAGCGCGATCGCCTCGGGATCGCTGAAGACCAGGCGCGGACGGCACGGGACCGGCTGCTCGGCGCCGCGGCGCGGCCGCAGCGTCCAGGGCCGCACCCGGCCGCTGGGCGAGGACCGCCGCATGATGCCATCCAGGCCGGCGAGATCCCCCGGCTGCTGCGGCAACGCCCGCCCCGCGAGGTAGTCCGGCGACGCCACCGCCACGATGTGCACGGGCGCCAGCTCGCGCGCCACGACGCCGGGGCTCAGCGCGAAGCCGCCGCCCACCGCCGCGTCGAAGCCTTCGCCCACCAGGTCGGCGCGGCGGTTGTCGAAGTGCCAGTCGGGCAGGATCCGCGGGTGGCGCGCGAGGAAGTCGTTGAGCAACGGCACCAGGAAGTTGCGGCCCAGTGCCTGGCCCATGCTGACCTTGAGCGTGCCCGCGGGCTCGTCGCCCTCGTCGCGCACGCCGGACATGGCGGCGTCCAGCGCGGTCAGCGGATCGCGCACCCGCGCGAGGAAGCGCTCGCCGCCCTCGGTCAGTGACAGCCGGCGCGTGCTGCGGTGGAACAGGCGCGCGCCCAGGTGCGCCTCCAGGTGCGCGACGTTCTTGCTGACCGCCGCGGCCGTCACGCCGAGGCTGCGCGCCGCGGCCGAGAAGCTGCCGTGTTCGGCGGCGCGCACGAAGGAGTTGAGCAGCGAGAGGTCGGCCATCGCGTGAACCTTCAACCGTTGGTTGAAGCTGATTGTCGCTCGTGGCGGCTAGTCGCGGACCAGCACGATCCCCACACTTGCAGCAGCGGCGACGTACCGCCCATCCACCTCCCCCACCTCGAAAGACCCATCATGCGACTGCCCCTCCTCGCCCTCATCGCGAGCGCCCTCGTCGGCCTGGCCGGTGGCCCGGCCCGCGCCGCGGAATTCGACTATCCGGCCGCCTTCACCGCGCGCGACCTGCCCGTCAACGGCACCACGCTCCACGTGCGCTCGGCGGGCACCGGCCCCGCCGTCGTGCTGCTGCACGGCTTCGGCGAGACCGGCGACATGTGGGTGCCGCTGGCCACGGCGCTCGCCAGGGATCACCAGGTCATCGTGCCCGACCTGCGCGGGCTGGGCCTGTCTGCCAAGCCGGCCGGCGGCTTCGACAAGAAGACCCAGGCCGCCGACGTGGCCGCCGTGATGGACGCGCTCGGTGCCGCGAAGGCCGACGTCGTCGCGCACGACATCGGCAACATGGTGGCGTTCCAGGTCGCCGCGCGCTATCCGCAGCGCGTGCGCAGGCTGGTGGTGATCGACGCCCCGATCCCCGGCGTCGGCCCGTGGGAGGAGATCCTCAAGAATCCGCTGCTGTGGCACTTCCGGTTCGGCGGGCCGGACATGGAGCGGCTCGTCGCCGGCCGCGAGCGGATCTACCTCGATCGCTTCTGGAACGAGTTCTCCGCCTCGCCCGACCGCTTCCCGGAAGCCGCGCGCCAGCATTACGCCGCGCTCTACGCACTGCCCGGCGCGATGCACTCCGGCTTCGCCCAGTTCGCCGCCTTCGACCAGGACGCGATCGACAACCGCGAGTTCCTCGCGCACGGCCGCCTCGCGATGCCGGTGCTCGCGGTGGGCGGCCAGAAATCCTTCGGCGCGATGGAGGCCACGGTCCTGCGCGCCGCCGCGGACGACGTGACCGAGGCCCAGGTGCCGGGCTCGGGCCACTGGATCATGGAGGAGAACCCCGCCGCGACCACGCGCATCGTGCTGGACTTCCTCGCGCGCTGACGCTGGCCGAGCGGGGGCCGGGCCGCCTTGTTTTCGACGGTCCGCATGCCCGCGGACCGCCAGCTTCACGGGCGCGCCAGGCGCATCACGACGATGGGCCCTTGCCGCGCAGGCGAAGCCGGAACGCGATGCCCGCGAACACGAGCAGCGCGCTCGCGCCGGCCCAGCGCGCCCATTCGAACCCCGAGGCGGCGGCGCCTGCCTCGTCGGTTCCGCTCGCGGTCGGCGCCACGGACTCTGAATCCGCGGCAAACGGGCTGAAGCCGCCCTGGCCCGGATCCGACGAAGCGGAAGCGGGTGCGGTTCGGCCCGGCCCGGCCATGGAGGCTGCCGGCTCGAGCGTGGCGAGAAGGCCCGCGACGGTCGGCGCATCGCCGGATCCAAGAGACCAGCGTCCGTTCGACCAGGCCACGCGCAGGTTTTCGCCGTCGCTGTCCGGAGCCAGCGCTTGCTGGTCCACGAGCTTCTGCGCCGACGCCCTGATCGACCAGATCTCCGCGACCGCATGGTCGCCCCGTGCCACCACGCACACGGCCACGGCGCCGTCGTCGGCAGCCGACAGGTTGGTCGCTGTCGAACCGTCGGCGGCGCCGGACCGTTGCCAGGTTCCCGCCGAGCCGAAGGCGGTGTCGAGCGCGCCGTCGCTCCTCAGGTGGAAGACCACGGCGCGCAGCGGTTCCACGTTGGCGGCCACGCCGGCCACGAGCAGCGAGCCGTCCGACAGCGGCAGCAGGTCGTTGGGCTTGATGGCCAGGCCACCCGGCGCGACCTGCACCCGGCCCAGCACGCCCCAGTGGAGATCCGGGGCGCCGTTCGACAGGTAACGCAGGATCACGACCTGCGGCTGCCCGCCGGCGATGCTGGCGCCGGTGGCCCAGATGCGTCCGCGATCGTCCACGCGAAGCGCGGACGGCGCATCGTCCGTCGCGCTGATCGTGAGCGGCCGGCGGCCTGCGCGGCCGAATCCGGGATCGAACCGGCCGTTCGCGCCGAGGCGCTCGAGCACGTAGCCCTGCGCCTCGTCCGCCGGATCGCTGACGGCTCGCCATTGATTGCCCGCCGCATCGCGGACAGTCAGCGAGGCTCCCCAGGCCGCATCGACCACGAACATCAGGAGCGCGCCCGCAGCGGCGGCGCATCCCCGGCACACCGCTGCGCCCGCCTTCACGGGGCCCTCCTGCGCACCAGCCAGCCTGACATGGCCAGCCGGGGCTAGCGCGCCGCCGTGGCGTGCGGCGCGGCTTCCCGCAGGCGCGCCTCCACGGCTTCGGCCGTGAGGATGCCCTTCTTGCGCGAGCCATCGCCGAAGAACAGCGACGGCGTGACCGCGATGCGCTGCTGGCTGGCGAACGCGACGTTGCGCTCGAGCGGCGTGACGTCGCATTTCATGGCGCGCATCGGCTCGACGCGCCGCAGCATCCAGTCGCGCCAGGCCTTGGACGGATCAGCGGCGCACCAGATGTCGCGCGCCCGGGTCTTCGAGTCCGGCCCGAGGATCGGGATGATGAACGCGTAGATGGTGACGTCGCGGACGTTGACCAGGTCGCGCTCGAAGGTCTTGCAGTATTCGCAGTACGGGTCGACGAACATGGCCATGCGCCGTGCGCCGCTGCCCTGGCGGATCACGATGGCGTCCTTGAACGGCAGCCTGTCGAAGTCCGTGACCATGAAGGCCTGGCTGCGGACTTCCGTCAGGTTCTGCCGCGAATGGGTCTCCACGAGCGAGCCGTTGACGAACACGTAATCGCCGTTCTCGCTGCTGTAGAGGATCTCGGTGCCGTTGTAGCGCACTTCGTAGAGGCCCTGGACCGGCGACTTCGTGATCTCGTCGATGCGCGGCAGGTCGGGCAGCCGCTCGGCGAGGGCGTGGCGTATGGCCGCTTCGTCGGCGAACGCGGCGGCGCTCGCCAGCAAGAGCGGCCAGGCCGCGGCAAGGATCAATGGGGTTCGTTCAATGGACATCGGCAGGACCTCGGCGTCGATTCTTGCACCGCGCTCGTGATGACGCTTGCCGGCGAGGCATCGCCCGGGGCAGGGAAAGTCCCCGGTGCACGCGGCCGGCCCGGGCGGACGACCGGCGCTCGCAGGGCGATGGAGATCCTTGTCAGCCGCGTCCGGCGCCGCTCATACCCGGATTCAGGTATGGCATCCGCGCAACCTCAGGCCCTGCCCGATGCCGCTTCGGGCCATGGCGGGCTAATGTGCACCGTGGCCATTCTCTGATCGAGCAGTGGCCACCCCTCCACATCCCATCCACCCGAGAGGATTGCGCCATGAATTTCGACGCCTTCGGTCGTCTTGCCCGCCCCATCGTCCTGTCCGCGCTCGCCGCGGCGGCCTTCAGCGCCCTGGGCCAGGAGCCCATCAAGACCATGCCGGACACCGCCGCCAACGCGGAAGTGCCCCGGGGCATCCACTGGAAGAACGACCCGCAATCGCTCGCGGTGCCCGGTTCCGTGGCCGCCCGGCGTGCCGCCGCCGAGGCCGAGCTGCGCGCCGGCTCGGTGGCCGCGCGCACGTCGGGCAAGACGCTGACCTACTACGGCGGCCCGATCGTCAAGAACATCAAGGTGATCCAGGTCCTGTACGGCAGCGGCACCTATCAATCCTTCGTCCAGGGCACCGGCTCCGGCACGATGTCCGCGTTCTACGGCGGCGTCGTCGGCAGCCCGTATTTCACCTGGCTCAACGGCGACTACGGCACCGGCAGCGGCAAGACGACGCAGTCGATCGGCTACGGCAGCTTCGCCGGCCAGGTCACGATCACCCCGTCCAGCTCGCGCAACGGCAGCACCATCACCGACGCGCAGATCCAGGCGGAACTGGCTGCGCAGATCAGCGCCGGCCACCTCGCCGCGCCCAACGCCAACACCTACTACGCGGTGTTCTTCCCCAAGGGCAAGTCGATCAGCCAGGGCGGCTCGAACTCGTGCGTCTCCGGCGGCTTCTGCGCCTATCACGGCACGGTGGCCGGCAGCTCCTCGACCTGGATGTACGGCGTCCATCCGGACAACAGCGCGGGCTCCGGCTGCGACGTCGGCTGCGGCGGCAGCACGCCGTTCAACAACATGAGCTCCGTCGCCTCGCACGAGATGATCGAGACGGTCACCGACCCCGATGTCGGCCTCGCGACGACCTACGCCTCGCCGCTGGCCTGGTACAACCGGACGTACGGCGAGATCGGCGACATCTGCAACGCCCAGCAGGGCAGCATCGTGGGCACGGACGGCGTGACCTACACGGTGCAGAAGGAATGGTCGAACTCGCAATCGATCTGCCGCCTGCAGTAACAGCCGCCTCCAGCGCCGCCCGAGTCCCCCGGGCACTCGCTGGAGCGCCTGCGGGGCGCCCTTCGACGGGCGGCCCCTGCGCAGGGATGCATTCCCCTCGCCGGCGAGGCCGGCGATCCGCGGCCTCGGTTGCCTCCGGATCGAGCGGTTCATCGTCCCGGCCGGGACCCCGCGTCATGACGTCGTCACGAACGCCACCTAACGTGCGCGCTTTTGCCGATTTCACGAGAATCCAGATGAACCTCTTCACCATCGCGACGAAGCCGCGCCATCCCGCCTTCGCCGTCACGCTGGTCGCGGCCGCCACCCTGGCCGCGTGCGGCGGCGACAAGAGCTCCGGCGCCAACGCGCCGGCCCAGGGCACCACGGTCAACGTCACGATGATGGAGACGACCGACCTGCACCAGAACATCCTCGGCTACGACTACTACAAGCTGGCCGAGGACAAGTCGGTAGGCATCGAGCGCACGTCCGCGCTGATCAGGCAGGTGCGCGCGGCCAACGCGAACACCATGCTGTTCGACGCCGGCGACATCATCCAGGGCACCGTGCTCGGCGACTACCAGGCCCTCGTCAACAAGGTGCCGTGCACCGACAAGCTGGCCATCTTCAAGGCGATGGACGCGATCGGCTACGACGCCGGCACCATCGGCAACCACGAGTTCAACTACGGCCTGAAGTACCTGGCCCAGGTGACGGGCCGCCAGTTCAACACGCCCAACCTCGATCCGGTGGCCTCGCAGCCCAAGTGCCAGGGCCCGGCCTACCCGCAGGTGCTGGCCAACGTGGTGAGCACCACCGACGCCAAGCCGATCTTCGATCCGTACGTGATCGTCACGAAGACGTTCAGCGCCACGACGCCGGACGGCAAGACGGTGCAGGTGCCCGTCAAGGTGGGTGTCATCGGCTTCACGCCGCCGCTGATCATGGCCTGGGACAAGGGCAACCTCGACGGCAACGTCACCACGACGGGCCTGAAGGAGACGGCCGAGAAGTACATCCCCGAGATGAAGGCCAAGGGCGCCGACGTCATCGTCGCGGTCGCCCACGGCGGCCCGGACAACGCGGCCTACTCCGCCACGATGGAGAACGGCGCGCTGTACCTGGCGCAGGTGCCCGGCGTCGACGTGCTGATGATGGGCCACCAGCACCAGGTGTTTCCCAACGCCGCCAGCACGGTGGCCGCGTTCAACATCGACGGCGTCGACAAGAAGGCCGGCACCGTGGCCGGCGTGCCCGCCGTGATGGCCAACTTCTGGGGCAAGAACCTGGGCGTGGTCAACCTGAAGCTGACCTACGGCAGCACGGGCTGGGTGGTCGACAAGACGGCCACGACGACGGCCACGATGTCGACCCAGAACGCCGACAAGAGCTACGTGGCCGCCGACCCCGCGATCGCGCCGCTGGTGCAGACCGAGCACGCCGGCACCATCGCCTACGTCAAGACGCCCATCGGCAGCAGCGACTTCCGCATGACGACCTACTTCGCGGACGTGGGCGACACCACGGCGATCCAGATCGTCAACCAGGCCCAGGCGCAGTACGTGAAGGACTACGTCGCGGCCAACCTGCCGCAATACAAGAGCCTGCCGGTGCTGTCCGTCAGCGCGCCGTTCAAGAGCGGTTTCGGCGGCGCGACCGACTACACCGACGTGGCCAGCGGCGACCTCGCGATCTTCAACGCCGCGGACCTGTACCTGTACGCCAACACGATCCAGGCCGTGCTGGTGACCGGCGCCGACGTCAAGGCCTGGCTGGAGAAGGCCGCCACCCGCTTCAACCAGATCGACCCGACGAAGACGGCCGCGCAGTCGCTGGTGAGCACGTTCCCGGGCTACAACTTCGATGTGCTCGATGGCGACGGGTCGATCAGGTACGAGATCGACGTGACGCAGCCGCAGGGCAGCCGCATCCGCAACCTCACGGTCAACGGCAATGCGGTGGACCCGGCGGCGCAGTTCATCGTCGCGACGAACAACTACCGTGCCAGCGGCGGCGGCGGCTTCCCGGGCCTGGACGGCAGCAAGACGATCTACCGCAGCCCGGACGCCAACCGCGACGTGCTGATCGCCTACGTCAAGAAGGCCGCGACGCTGGCCAAGGCGACCAACGGCAGCGACCGCAGCTGGCACTTCACGCGCGTGGCCACGGCCGGCCCGGTGCAGTTCAGCTCGGCGCCCGGCCTGGCCGCGCTGGCCGCCAGCGACGGCGTCCCCGGCGTGACGCAGGTGCTGGCCGACGACGGCGCCGGCCTGGGCCTGGCGCGCTACCAGATCGACCTGAGCGTCCAGTGAAGCGCGCGATCGCCGGCGTCGCCCTGGCGGCCACTCTCGCGGCCGCGGCGGCCGCGGCGCGCCCCTTCTGGGTCGCGCCCGACGCCGCGCAGGCGCAGTCCTGGCTGCGCGAGGCGGCCGATCGCCGCGACGCGGGCGCGGAGGCGTCGCTCGCGCGCTGGTCGGCACGGGGCAATGCTCCGGCGCGCCATGCGTACGCCATGCTGCTGTCGCATCGCGGCGACGCGGTGTCGAGCCAGCGGCTGGCGCAGGTGCTGGCCGACGGCGCCGACGCGGGCGACGCGGCCGACGCGACCCGCCTCGCGGAACTGCTCGCGCAGCCCTCGCGCCCGGGCGCGTCACGCGAGGACGCGCGCGTGGCGCGCCTGCTCGCGCAGGGCCATGCGGGCCACGTGCCCGCGGCCGCGCGCCTGCTGGCGCTGCGCGCGCTCGATCCCGCGCGCGGCACGCCCGACCCTGCGCGCGCCGCCGCGTGGATGGCCGAGGCCGCCAGCGGGGGCGACGCGCCCGCGATGTTCCTGCTCGCCAACATGCTGCGCGCGGGCCAGGGCGCGCCGCGCGACGACGCGAAGGCCCTCGTGCTGTACCAGGCCGCGGCCGACGCCGACTACGCGCCCGCCATCCAGGCGCTCGCGATCGCCTGGCGCTACGGCGAGCTGGGCCTGCAGGCCGACGCCGCGCAGTCGCGGCTGATGGACCACGAGGCGGCCGAGGCGCTCGCGCACGCGGCGTTGTAGGGCCCATCCGCCGCGGGCGTCACCCGCCGTTCGCGGGCGCTCCGATCGACCGACATGGCGGGTGGCGCCTGTGGCTTGCCCGCCCTACGGCCGGCGCCCGCGGGCCGCCGCGACGGCCTCCTCGATCGCCTCGAGCACCGGGGCGACCTCGAACGGCTTCGGGATCGACCGGAAGACGCCCTCGACGCCAGCGGCGGCCCCTGTCGTGCCCGTGACGTTGGCGCTCAGCGCGATGATCGGGATCGCCGCCGTCGAGGGGTCGGCGCGCAGCAGTTCGCGCGCCTCGCGCCCGGTCATCTCGGGCATGTTGTTGTCCATCACGATCACGGTGGGCAGGTGGCGGCGCGCGAGCTCGACGCCGATGCGGCCGTTGCTGGCGGTCAGCACCTGGACGCCGGGGCGCATGGCGAGCACGTTCTCCAGCAGGCGCAGGCTCAGCAGGTCGTCATCGACGCACAGGACGGTGACGCCCGCCGCGGTCGCGGCGCTGCCGGCCGGTGCCGCCGACGCGGCGGCCTGGCTCACCGGCACGGCCGCCGGCAGCTCCGGCGCCGCCGGCAGTTCTATCCAGAACGTGCTGCCCACGCCGGGGACGCTGTCGACGCCGATGCGCCCGCCCATCAGCTCGACGAGCCCCTTGGTGACCACCAGGCCGATGCCGCTGCCCTGCGTGCTGCCCGCCTCGCGGCCGAGGCGGTTGAACGGCTGGTACAGCGCGTCCACCTGCGCGGGCGTCATGCCGGCGCCGTGGTCGATCACCGACAGCCGCACGTTGTCGCCGAGGTGCTGGCAGGCGATGTCGACGACGGCGTGCTCCGGGCTGTACTTCACGGCGTTCGACAGCAGGTTGATCAGCACCTGCTTGAGCCGCGTGCGGTCGCTCATCACGCGCACCGACCGGTCGGCGAACGTCCGCAGCGCGACGCCGCGCGGCTCGGCGATCGGCCGGATCAGCGCGACGCAGTCCCCGAGCACCGCGCCGAACTCCAGCGGCTCGATGGCCAGGGCGGTCTTGCCGGCCTCGATGGCGGCGAGGTCCAGCAGCTCGTTGATCAGGTCCAGCAGGTGCTTGCCGGCGTCGACGATGTGCTGGCCGTAGGAGACCTGCTGCGAGGCCGCGAGCGCCTTGTCCGGGTTCAAGGTGAGCAACTGGGCGAAGCCCAGGATCGCGTTCAGCGGCGTGCGCAGCTCGTGGCTGACCGTCGACAGGAAGCGGCTCTTGGCGATCGAGGCCTGCTGCGCCTGCGCGGTGGCCTGCGCCAGTTCGCGGTTGGACACCAGCAGCTCGGCGGTGCGCTGGCGCACGCGCTCCTCGAGCTCCTCGGCGTGCCGGGCCAGGCGGGCGGCGTCGTTCACGCGCTGCGTCACGTCGATGGGGCACACGAAGCGCGCGCGGCGCCCCATGAACGCCATCTCGTGCGACGTGATCTCGACCAGGATGATCTCGCCGTTCCTGAGGCGATGGCGCCAGATGCCGGAGCTGAAGACGCTGGGCGGCGTGTCGCGCACCGATTCCTGCACCGCGGGCGCGTCCTCGGCGGGGCGGATGTCCAGGATCGACATCGCCAGGAACTCGTCGCGCGTCCAGCCGTAGCGGGCGCAGGCCACCTCGTTGACGTCGAGGAAACGCAGCGTCTCGAGGTCGTAGATCCACATCGGCAACGGGTTCGCCTCGAACAGCTGGCGATAGCGCAGCTCGCCGTCGTCGACGGGCGCCCGCGCGCGAGCATCCTCGCGCGGCTCGGGGGCCGCGGCGGGGCTCGGGTCGGGGGCGCGAGGGCCGTCTTGCATCGCTTCTCCAGGATCGCCATCGGGGGGCCGCAGTCGCAGCATACCGCCTTCGGTATGGCGGCGGACGGGTGGCCGCTCCCCCTGCCGGGGGATGGCCCGCGCGCCCGGGCCGGCGCGGCGCTCCCGGGCCACGGCATGCCCTGTCGAGCGCGTTCAGCTCGCCGCGGTCGTGAACGCCAGGATGGCTCGCAGGACGGCGTCGCTGTCCCCGCACCACCAGAAGTGGTCGATGCCCTCGAGCGGGCACCAGGCCGCGCCCGGGATCGCGCCGGCCAGGTGCCGCCCGGCCTCGAAGCGCACGGCGCGATCGCCGCGGCGGTGCATCACGAGCGTGGGCACGCGGATGCGCGCCAGCTCGGCGCGCAGGTCGGCGTCGCGCAGGCCGCGCAGGAGCGTCTCGAGTCCGCCCGGCGAGGCGGCGTGGCGCACGAGGCGGGCCCACCAGGCGCGCAGCGAAGGGTCGTCCTGGCCGCTGGGTGCGAAGGTCTCCAGGCCCACCGGGCCGCCCCAGCCGGCGACCAGGCGCTGCAGCCACACGTCGTAGGCGGCGGCGGGCAAGGCCCACGGGTAGTCGGGCGCCGCGGCGCCGCGCGCGAGCGACCCGAACAGGCAGAGCCCGCTGACGCGCTCGGGCCGGTCGATGGCCAGGCGCATCGCGCCCAGCCCGCCCTCGGACGAACCGAACAGCCAGGCGGCCGGCACCCGCGCGTCGTCGAGGATCGCCTCCACATCCTGCGCGAGGGCCGCGGGCGTGCTCGTCGCGGCCAGGCGCTCGGACAGCCCGATGCCGCGCCGGTCGAACAGGACGACCCGGAAGTGCGCGGCCAGCGCCTCGACGAGCGCGCGCAGCGGCGGATGCTCCAGCGCCAGCTCGATGTGGCACACGAAGCCCGGGCTGACGACCAGCGTGCGCTCGCCCGTGCCGAGCACCGTGTACGCGATGGCGCCGGCGGCGCTCTCGGCGAAGCGCACGGCCGGCCGCTCGACGCGATGCGACTTCAGGCGCCGCAGGTCCTCGGTCATGCGCAGCCAGGCGGCCTCGGTGCGCGGCCCCGGCCGGATGCCGAACTCAGCGCGCAGCGCGTCGGCGCAGCGGGCGTAGGCCGCCTCCACGCCCGCGCTGTCCCCCTGCTGCGCGTGCAACTGCATCAGCAGCACGTAGCCGGGCTCGCGATACGGGTCCAGCGCCAGCAGGTGCTCGGCCAGCTCGAGCGCGTCCGGGAACTGACCGCGCCGCGCCAGCGCGTCGATGACGCGTTCGAGCAGGCGCGCGACGAGGTGCTCGTGTTCCAGCGACGCCGACTTCAGCCAGTCGTCGAACGCCCCCGAGCCGAACGCGATGCCTTCCAGCAGCGGGCGGCGCGCTCGGCCCAGCCAGTGGCGGGCCTCGGCCAGCGCGGGTTCGGCCAGGTCGTCGGCCGCGACGGCCCGGCGCGCGAAACGGGCGAAGCGCAGCAGGTCGGTCTCGACAGCGCCCGGCAGCAGCGACAGCGCGTGGCCGTCGGCGGCGAACAGCGGACCGCCCGCCGCCTCCTCGAGCGTGTACGCGAGCCGGCGCAGGCGCGTGCGGGCCGGCGCGGCCTCGGCGTCCGGCCAGAGCAGCGCGGCCAGGTGTTCGCGCGGCACGGGCCCGGCGTGGCAGGCGAGGTAGGCCAGCAGCGCGAAGCCGCGCTGGAGCGACAGCGCCTGCTCGCGGCCGCGCGCCAGCGCCGAAGGGACGCCCAGCACCTGCAGCTCCAGCACGGGCGTGGCGCGGGCGTCGGGTCTGGAGCGGGCGGGCATGGACGTCTTTATAGTCGTGCGCGGCACCGCTGCCCAGGGACGCCCGAGGGACGCCCCGCGCGCACGATGGCGCCACCCGCTGCGAAGGAGTCCCCCATGCGCGCACTGCTGTCCATCGTCTACGGCCTGGCCGCCTACCTGGCGTTCTCGGCCACCCTGCTCTGGTTCATCGGCTTCAGCGGCGACCTGCTGGTGCCCAAGTCGGTCGACGTCGGCGGCGCCGGCGCCCCCTGGCCGCAGGCCCTCGCCACCGATGCGTCGCTGCTGCTGCTGTTCGGGCTGCAGCACAGCGTGATGGCGCGCCGCGGCTTCAAGGCCTGGTGGACGACCATCGTCCCGCCCATCGTCGAACGCAGCACCTTCGTCGTCGCCAGCAGCCTCGTGCTGGCCGCGGTGATGGCGTGCTGGACGCCGATCGCCACGCCCTTGGCCTGGCACGTCGACGGGCCGGCCGCCGTGCTGCTGTGGGCGGGGTTCGGCATCGGCTGGGCGGTCGTCGCGCTCAGCACGTTCCTGCTGGACCACTTCGAGCTGTTCGGACTGCGCCAGGCGTTCTCGGCGCTGGCCGGGCGCAGCGCGCCGGAGGAGGTGGAGTTCCGAACGCCGCTGTTCTATCGCCACGTGCGCCATCCGCTGTACCTGGGGTTCCTGGTCGCCTTCTGGTCGGTGCCCGTGATGACCGCCGGCCACCTGGTGTTCTCGCTCGGGATGAGCGCCTACATCCTGGTGGGCATCGCCTTCGAGGAGCGCGACCTGGTGGCGCAGTTCGGCGAACGCTATCGCGCCTACCGCCGCCAGGTGGGCATGCTGATCCCGCGCATCGGCGGGTCGCAGCGCAAGCGCCGCCACGGCACCTCCGGCAACGGCCTGGGCTGAGTCCGCCGCCGGATCGAACGGCTGGACGCGTGAACTACTTGCGGTCCCGGCGCGGGAGAACCCCGGGGCGTATGTCCCGCAGTCTCCGACCTTGGAACAATGACGGCCACCGCTCCCACTGCCCACTGCCGCCGACCCATGCGCCTCCGACTCCTGCTGCTGCCCCTTCTCCTGGCCGCCTGCTCCCACAAGCCGCCGCCGACCGACTGGACGCCCGCTCACTGGGGCATGATGCCCTCCGAGGTGATGAGCAGCGTGCCCAACACGACGCCGGAGAGCGGCGACCGGCTCGTCACCGGCGCGGTCGCGCGCGTGCGCCTGGACGCCGCCGCGGTGGCGGGTACGTCGCTGCCCGCCAACTTCTTCTTCCTCGACGACCGTCTCGTGCAGGTCATGTTCGGCGACTCGCAGTTCCACGACAACGCAGACAACCGCAAGACGCTGGAACGCCTGGCCGCGCAGCTGCGCAAGCAGTACGGGCCGGAGACGCCCGGCAAGGCCATGGATCCCGCGGCGGGCCTGTCGTACGACTCGAGCTGGATCTCCGGCGACACGGAGATCATCCTGTCGGCCAGCCCCGTGACGGCCTCGACGTCGATGGTCAGGGTGATCTACCGGCGCAAGGCGGCCTGACGCCGCTGCGAAAATGCGGGGCGTGAACTCGTCGCCGCCCCGTCCCGCCCCCTTCGTGCCGCCGCTGCGCGACGGCGTCGCCGCCAGCCGCGTGGGCGTGGGCGACGGGCGCTTTCCGCACGTGCTGGCGTTCCTCGAGGCGCGCTTTCCCGCCGTCGCCGACTGGCCCGCGCGGCTCGCGCGCGGCGACGTGCTCGACGCGCATGGCCGCCCGCTCGCGGCCGGCGCGCGCGTCGCCACGGGCGACCTGCTCTGGTACTGGCGCGACCCGCCGCCGGAGCCGCGCGTGCCATTCGAGCTCGAGCTGCTGCATCGCGACGAGCACCTGGTCGTCGTCGACAAGCCGCACTTCCTGCCCGCGATCCCGGCCGGACGCCACCTGCGCGAGACGGCGCTCGTGCGCCTGCGCGCCGCGCTCGGCATCGCGACGCTGGCGCCCATCCACCGGCTCGACCGCGAGACCGCCGGCGTGCTCGTCTTCAGCGTGCGACCGCAGGATCGCGGGGCCTACCACGCGCTGCTGCGCGAGCGCGCCGTGCACAAGGTCTACGAGGCGATCGCGCCCTGGCGCCGGGATCTCGCGCTGCCGCTGCTCGCGCGCCACCGGCTCGAGCAGCCCGAGCGCGACGGCTTCATGCAGGTGCGCGTGGTGCCCGGCGAGCCGAACGCCGAGGCGCGCGTCGCGCTCGCCGAGCGCCTCGGCGACGGCCACGCGCTGTACCGCCTCGAGCCGCGCACCGGCCGCACGCACCAGCTGCGCGTGCAGATGAACGCGCTGGGCCTGCCCATCGTCGGCGACCGCATCTATCCCGTGCTGCGGCCCGAGCCCGCGCCGGACGCCGCGCCCGACTGGTCGCACCCGCTGCAGCTGCTCGCGCGCGAGATCGCGTTCGCGGACCCGGTCACCGGCCAGGCGCGCCGCTTCACGAGCCGGCGCACGCTCGCGCTCACAACAGGTCTTCCTGGATGAACGGCGAGAACAGCCACACCTCCAGCAGCGTCGACAGCGAGATCTCCGGCTCGGCGTCGTAGACCTTCTCGCCGTCCCGCTCGTCGTCGACCCACTGCACGTCGCGCCCCGACGGGCCGCCCAGGCGCATGCGGTAGGTGCCGGCCGAGCGCAGGTCGTCCACCAGCAGCGAGACGTCGGCCGCCAGCTCGCCCGACTCGACGAACAGGCCCAGCTCGGTGTTGGCGCGCGACGAGCGGAAGTCGAGGTTCATCGATCCGACGACGGTCGTGTGGAAGTCGATCATCATCATCTTCGCGTGCAGCCGGCCGGTGGAGGTGCCCAGCATCGCGCCGAACGAGTCGTCGAAGGTGGTGTCCATGCGCAGGATGCGCGGGCTCACCTCGTAGATGCGCACGCCCGCCTCCAGCATGCGCCGGCGGTAGCGCGCGTAGGCGGCGCTGACGAAGGGCTCGTCGTTGGAGGCCATCGTGTTGGTGACGAGCGTGACGGCCACGCCGCGCTTGCGCACCGCCTCCAGGCCGTCGAGCGCCATGCGGCCCGGCACGAAGTACGGCGAGGCGAGCAGCACCTGGTCCTGCGCATGCTCGATGGCGCTGCTCAGGTGCGAGATGACCGTCGTCGGATCCTTGCCCGACGCCGCCTCGCCGCTGACCTTGTCCGGGCTGTCGGCCACCACCTCGATGCGCCCGCGCAGCATCTTCAGCGGCGGGCGCGCCATGTCCTGGCTGAGCGGGCCGTAGTTCAGGAAGTCGCGCGCGCCGGGCATGATGGGGCCGAACAGCTTTTCGGCCGGCGCGGTCAGGCGCTCGAACTCGGCGCGCCGCGCCTCGGCCTTGGGCGCGTCGGGCTCCAGCGCGTCGAGCGTGTAGACGTGACGGCTGTTCCAGTAGCGGTCGAACGTGGCGGCGAGCTCGGGCACGGCGTCGCCGGCCACCAGCAGGTCGAAGTCGATGAAGTTGCCGCGCGGGCTGCGGAAGAAGTACTCGTCGGCGATGTTGCGGCCGCCGGCGATCGCGAACAGGCCGTCGGCGATCATCAGCTTGTTGTGCATGCGGTGGTTCAGCCGCGCGAGATCGAGCAGCGACAGTCCCCAGCGCGTCACGTTGAGCGCCCGTCCCGCCGGAAACGGGTTGAACAGGCGGATCTGCACGTTGGGCGTCGCGGCCATGCCCTGCAGCAGGTGGTCGTTGGCGGCGGTGTAGAGGTCGTCGACCAGGATGCGCACGCGCACGCCGCGCTCGGCGGCATCGCGCACGGCGCGCAGGAAGGCGCGGCCGGTGAGGTCGTCGGCGATCAGGTAGTACTGGATGTCGAGGCTGCGGCGCGCCTGGCGGATCAGCGTCAGGCGCGCGTCCATCGCGAACGAGCTGAAGGCCAGCGGCCGGAACGCGGAGCCTGCGCCGGGCGCCAGGTCGGGCGGGGCCAGCGCGGCCAGCGGGCTGTCCGCGGCCGCCGGCAGGGCATGGCCGGGCGTCTTCTGCAGCTCGGCGAGCGACGCGCAGCCCTGCAACGCCAGCGCGAGCACGGCGAGGGCCAGCGCGCGCGCCCACGCCTTCATGCGCGGCCCCACGCGCGGCGGGCGGAGAAACGGTCGCGGGCAAGCTTCATGGCGAGGGTCGGGGCGGCAGCAACATGGGGATCACGTTGCGCGTCAATGATAGGCGGCCGGGCGCGCGCCCGTGTCGCCCTGCCCGCCCAACGCCCTTCGCGGGGGCGTCAGAATCGGCCCATCTTCACCCACGAGAGTTCGACATGGATCTGCAGCTCAAAGGCAAGCGCGCCCTGGTCACCGGCGGCAGCAAGGGAATCGGCAAGGCCGTCGCGCGGGCGCTGCTGCTCGAGGGCGCCGACGTGGCGCTGCTCGCGCGCCACGAGCAGACGCTGCTGGACGCCGTGTCCGAACTGGCGCTGCAGACGGGCGGCGAGGTCATCGCCGTCGTGGCCGACACCACCAGCGACGACCAGGTGCGCCAGGCGGTGGCCACCGCAGCGAAGCAGCTGGGGGGCTCGATCGACATCCTCGTCAACGCCGCCGCCGAGGTGGCCGGCTACGCGAACCCGCCGAAGCTGGAGGAGATCGCCGCGGAGGCGTTCCATCGCGAGATGGACACCAAGGTGATGGGCTACGTGCGCTGCGCGCGCGAGGTCGTGCCGGGCATGCGCGCCGCCGGCTGGGGCCGCATCGTCAACGTCAGCGGCCTGGCCGCGCGCCAGAGCGGCAGCGCGGTCGGCTCGATGCGCAACATCGCGGTGGCCGCGCTCACGAAGAACATGGCCGACGAGCTGGGTCCCGCCGGCATCCAGGCGACGGTGGTGCACCCCGGCGTGACGCGCACCGAGCGCACGGCGCCGCTCATCGCGCAGAAGGCCGCCGCCTCGGGCCGCAGCATCGCGGAAGTCGAGCGCGAGATGGCCCAGGGCAACAGCATCCACCACCTGGTCGACGCCCGCGAGGTGGCCGACGTCGTCGCCTTCCTGTGCTCGCCGCGCTCGCGCGCGATCAACGGCGACGCCATCGCCGTGGGCGGCGGCGCGCCGCGCGCCATCCACTATTGACCCCGGAGGGCCGGCGGGTGAAGCTGAAGGACGCCGACACGCTGTTCCTGCGCATCTTCGTGCTGCTGCTGGTGGCGTTCTCGGTCAGCTCCTGGCTGGCGTTCGAGGTCTTCCGCGCGACGGCGCCGCCGCCGCCGTGGCGCGACGCGCCGCCGGGCCACCCGTCGCTGCATGCGCTGCCGGGCAGCACCGCGTCACCCGCACTCCTGCCGCCGGGCAGGACCTGGCCCGACCGGCCGCCGCCGCGCCGGCCGCCCTGGCTGTCCATCGGCCTGGACGCCGCCATCAAGATCATCACCGTGGCACTGGCCGCCTGGGTGGCGGCGCGCGCCCTGTCGCAGCCGATGCGCCGCCTGGCCGACGCCGCGCGCCGGCTCGGCCAGTCGGTCTCGCCGAGCGCCGGCGTGGGCATCGCCGTGGCGCCGCCGCAGCTCGACGAGGACCGCGGCACGCGCGAGGTGCGCGAGACGGCGCGCGTGTTCAACGACCTGTCGCGCCAGCTCAAGAGCGACTTCGACACCCAGCGCCTGATGCTGGCCACCGTCTCGCACGACCTGCGTACGCCGTTGACGCGCCTGCGCATGCGGCTGTCCGAGCTCGAGGCCCATCCCGCCGCCCGCAGCGCGATCGACGACGTGCGCCAGATGGACGAGCTGATCGAGGGCCTGCTGGCGCTGTTCCGCCCGTCCGCACCCCCCGCGCCCGGTGGCGCGGGCCGCATCGACGCCTTCGCGCTGGTGCAGGCCATCGTCGACGACCTGGCGCCCGGCGGGCCGGAGGTCACGCTGGCCGGCACCTCCGCCACGACCCGCTGCCCGCCGGCCGCCTTCCGCCGCATGGTGGAGAACCTTATCGAGAACGCCATCCGCCACGGCGGCGGCCAGGGCGCGGTGGCGGTGGAGGTGACGGCGGGGCCGGCGAACGTCTGCGTGACGGTGATGGACCGCGGTCCGGGGCTCAGCCTCGAGCAGCTCGCCAGCGCCGGCACGCCGTTCCTGCGCTGGGCCGGTCCCGAGACCGGCGGTGGGCGCCGGGCCGGGCTGGGCCTGGGCCTCTACATCACCCGCGCGCTCGCCGAACGCGCGGGCGGCAGGCTGGAACTGGCCGCGCGCCACGGCGGCGGGCTTTGCGCGACGCTGCACCTGCCACGGTCGAGCTGAGGCGCCGCCGGCGTGGGCGGCCGCCCGCGGCCCGTCAAGGCGCGCCGACCAGGCCGTCGACGGCGCCGGGCCCGGTGCGCGACGGATCCTGCCCGCCCTTCGCGGAACCGTCGGCCCGGGCGGACTTGCCGCTTCCGTCGCCCAGCAGCGATTCGTGCTCGGCGGCCTCGCTGGTCGCGCCGTCACCACCCGCCGTGGGGTCCAGCTCGACGCTGGACTGCGTCTGCTCCGGCTCGTTGCGCTGCAGCTCGCCGACGCGGCCGCCCGAGTTGAAATTCGGGATCGCGTTGGGGTCTTGCTTGATGTCCATGGAAATCCTCTCGCGCGGAGCGCGGCGCGGGCCGCGATGGGCTGTCGAGGCAACCGGCGTTCCCTGGGTCGGGGGGCAGGCACCGGCTGCGGCCGCCATCGTCCGCGGCGCGGGCGTCGACCGGTGACGGCCTGCGGGGGTGCAAACCGGTCCGTCAGTGGTCCGCCGGCGCAGTCATCGGTTCGTCGCACCAGGAAGCATTTCACGCTCGCGGCGGCGCCGATCGTCGCAAGGGACTTCCCGCCAGGGCCCGATCGGATCACAGTGCATCCATCGGAACACGCCACGTGTCCCGAACCACCCCAGGAGCCTGCCATGACCAAGACCTCCGCCCACGTCGCCGCCCTCGCGCTGTCCGTCATCCTCACCTCCGGCACCGTCGCCGCGGCGAACGGTCTCGCGAGCCAGCAGTACGCCGCCGCGGGTCGCAGCGCGCAGGCCTACGAGCTGACCCACATGGCGCTGCAGCGCGTCGAGGTCGTGGCCCCGGGCGCGTACCAGCGCGTCGTGGTCGTCGGCCACCGCGCCGCCTGAGCGACCGCGCGCCACCGGCGCGCCTCCTGCTTTGATCCTTCAAGGCCTCGCCGCGTGCGAGGCCTTTTTCGTTCCGGGGGGCGATTCATGCGGCCCGAGGGGTCTGGCCCCCTTCGCCCGCGGCGGGCCCACGATGGACGGGGCGCGCCGATCGCGGGCGAAGGCCGGGCCTGACCCCGGGACGTGAGCGAATCGGGGTCAGGCCCGGCCTCGAATCGCGACCGACGTCGCGGCTCGCGGTTGCGCACCAGCGCGATGTCGAGGAGGGGCCAGACCCCTTCGGGAGTCGGCCCGGCGTGCCAGCGTCAATACGTAACGAGGTATCGCGCCGCCGGTCCGTCGCGCGCATCCGCAGCTGGCGCCGGGCTCTTCGCCAATCGTCGCACGCCGCTGGGAAGCCCGGTTCGGAAGGAAGACAGTCCATCCATCGGAACACGCAACGCGTTCCGGACTGCCCCCCAGACACCCCGGAGCCCATCATGACCAAGACCCTCGTCCAAGCCGTCGCCTTCACCCTGTCCGCCCTGACCACGCTGGGCACCGTCGCCGCCGCCAACGGCATCGCCGCGAAGCAGTTCGTGGCCGCCACGCATGAAGCCGAGGCCGCCGACGGCACGACGCACCTGGCCATGCAGCGGGTCGTGATCGTCGCGCACCGCGCCAAGGCCTGAGTGCCCGGCAGCCGGCGCGCGGCCTGTCGTCGTGGCGCTCAGTTCTTCAGCCGATACCCGGTCCTGAAGATCCACGACACGACCCCCATCGAGATCGCCAGGAAGCCCAGCGTCATCGCCAGGCTCAGCCCCAGGCTGACGTCACCGTTGCCGTAGAACGACCAGCGGAAGCCCGAGATCAGGTAGACCACCGGGTTGAACAGCGCCACCGTCTGCCAGAAAGGCGGCAGCATGGAGATCGAATAGAAGCTGCCGCCCAGGAAGGTCAGCGGCGTGACGATCAGCAGCGGGATCACCTGCAGCTTCTCGAAGCCGTCGGCCCAGATGCCGATGATGAAGCCCACCAGGCTGAACGTGACGGCCGTCAGCACCAGGAACAGCGCCATCACGACGGGGTGCTCGATGCGCAGCGGCACGAACAGCCCGGCGGTGGCCAGGATGATCAGCCCGAGGATGAGGGACTTCGAGGCCGCCGCACCCACGTAGGCGATGGTGATCTCCAGCCACGACACCGGCGCCGAAAGCAGCTCGTAGATGGTGCCCGTGAACTTCGGGAAGTAGATGCCGAACGACGCGTTGGAGATGCTCTGCGTCAGCAGCGACAGCATGATCAGCCCCGGCACGATGAACGCGCCGTACGGGATGCCGCCCACCGTCTGGATGCGCGAGCCGATCGCCGCGCCGAACACGACGAAGTACAGCGAGGTGGAGATGACCGGCGAGATGATGCTCTGCATGATCGTGCGCCAGGTGCGCGCCATCTCGAAGCGGTAGATCGCACGCACCGCGTGCCAGTTCGCCCCGTTCATCGCGCACCCCCGGCGTTGCGGACCTCGCCGCCGGACGGCGACATCCGACGCTCGGGCGGCCGGACGGGCTCGTCGCGGCCGCCTTCCACCAGGCTCACGAAGATCTCCTCGAGCGAGCTCTGCTTGGTCTGCAGGTCGGTGTACTGCACGCCGGCGTCGTTGACGTGGCGGATGAAGTCGACGATGCCGCGCGACTCGTTGCGGGTGTCGTAGGCGTAGGTCAGCTGGTGGCCGTCGGGCGACAGCGCCAGCTCGAAGTCGTGCAGGGCCGCGGGAACCTCCGCGATCGCCTGCGGCAGCAGCAGCGTCACCTGCTTCTTGCCCAGCTTGCGCATCAGCTCGGTCTTGTCCTCGACCAGCAGCAGCCGGCCCTTGGCGATGACGCCGATGCGGTCGGCCATCTCCTCGGCCTCCTCGATGTAGTGGGTGGTCAGGATGATGGTGACGCCGGTGGCGCGCAGCTCGCGCACCAGCTGCCACATGTCGCGCCGCAGCTCGACGTCGACGCCGGCCGTGGGCTCGTCGAGGAAGAGGACCTGCGGCTCGTGCGACAGCGCCTTGGCGATCATCACGCGCCGCTTCATGCCGCCCGACAGCGTGCGGATGCGGTTGTCCTTCTTGTCCCACAGCGACAGCGCCTTGAGCGTCTTCTCGATGTGCGCAGGATCCGGCGCCTTGCCGAACAGGCCGCGGCTGAAGGAGACCGTGTCCCACACCGTCTCGAACGCGTCGGTGGTGAGCTCCTGCGGCACCAGGCCGATGAGCGAGCGCGACAGGCGGTAGTCGTCGACGATGTCGTGCCCGTCGACCGCCACCTTGCCCGTGCTCGCCGTGACGATGCCGCACACGATGCTGATCAGCGTCGTCTTGCCCGCGCCGTTGGGGCCCAGCAGCGCCAGGATCTCGCCCTTGCGGATGTCGAGGTCGATGTCGTGCAGGGCCGTGAAGCCCGACGCGTAGGTCTTGGAGACGTTCTTGACGGAGAGGATGGGCTGCATGGGGCGGGAGTATCCCGCTATCGCCGCTATCGTGCTGGCGCGCCCTCGATTCGCCATTCGAGTTCGCGGCGCTTGTCGGCGCTCGCCACGCCCAGCTCGATCAGTGCCATCACCGCCAGGGCTTGCTCCGGCGGCACCGGGTTGGGCGCCTCCCCGCGGATGGCCGCGGCCACGGCCGCGAAATACGCCTGGTGCGCGCCGCGCTCGAGCACCACCGGCGTCTCGACGGCCGCACCGTCGGCCTGCCGCGTGACGATCGCCGCGCGGCCCGGATCCACGCCCCAGTCCGCGCCCGCCGGCCACGCGGGACGAACGCCGGCCTTGAGCGCATCCTCCTGCGCGTCGAGACCTTGCTTGACGAAGCTGCCGCGCGTGCCGTGCAGCGTGAAGCGCGGCGCGCTCGCGGCAGCCAGCATGCTCGCGCGCAGATGCACGTGCAGGCGGTCGTAACGCAGGCTGGCGTGGAACCAGTCGTCGGCCAGCGCGCCGTCGCGCACGAGCGCACGCTCGAGCGCGATCGTGCGCGGGGGGCCGAACAGCTGCAGCGCCTGGTCGACCAGGTGCGGGCCCAGGTCGAACCACAGGCCCGCGCCCGGCCCGGCGCTCTCGCGCCAGCGCGGGCGCACCTCGGGCCGCCAGCGGTCGTGGCGCGACTCGACGTCGACGACGCGGCCCAGCGTGCCCTTCGCCAGCAGCTTCTTCACGGTGAGGAAGTCGCCGTCGAAGCGGCGGTTGTGGAACACTGACAGCAGCCGGCCGCGCTCGCGCGCCAGCGCGACCAGCTCGCGCGCGTCGGCCAGGTGCACGGTGAACGGCTTGTCGACGACGACATGGCGCCCCGCCAGCAGCGCGTCGCGCGTCAGCGGGTGGTGCGTGTCGTTGGGGGTGGCGATGACGACGAGGTCGATGTCGCCGCGCGCGATCAGTTCGGCCGGCGACGCGTGCACCGCCACGCCGGGCCAGTCGGCATGCACCTTGCTCGCGTCCGAGCTGGCGACGGCGACGAGCTCGAGCGCGGGCACCGCGGCGACCAGCGGTGCATGGAAGGTCTTGCCCGCGTAGCCGTAGCCGACGAGGCCGACGCGCAGTCGGGCGCCAGCCATCGCGTCACTTCACTGCGGACACGAGCGCGAACAGCGCGCCCTGCGGGTCGCGGCCGAACAGGATCCAGTCGCCGCCGGGCACCGGCATCGGCTCGGTCGTGACCTGGCCGCCGCTGCTTCGCACCTTCGCGGCCGCCGCGTCGATGCCAGGGACGCGGAAGTAGAAGCGCCAGGCCGGCGCCGGCTGGTCGTCCTCCTTGGTCATCACCGCGCCGGCGGGCACGCCGTCGATCTCGAAGATCTGGTAGATGCCGCCCGGGCCCATGTCCATGGCCTCGCCCTTGGTCCAGCCGAACAGCGTCGCGTAGAACTTCCACACGGTCGCGCCGTCGACCGCGCGCAGCTCGTGCCAGTCCGTCGTTCCCGCCGCGCCCGGCGCGGGCATGGGCGGCGGGTCGGTGCGCAGCGGCTTGAACAGCATGAAGGAAGCGCCTTGCGGATCGGCGACGACCGCGAAGCGGCCCACCTCGGGGATGTCGCTGGCCGGCCGCAGCACCTTGCCGCCGAGCTGCACCACCTTGGCCTCGGCCGCGTCGACGTCGTCGACGGCCACATAGCCCGACCATGCGGCCGGGGTGCCCATCGCCTTGAGCTCGGGCGGCGTCTCCATCATGCCGGCCACCTGCGCGTCGCCCACCTTGAGCAGCGTGTACTGCATCCCGGGCATGCCCGAGTCCTCGGCCTTCCAGCCGACGACCGCCGAATAGAACGCCGCCGCGGCGCGGACGTCGCCAGTCATCAGTTCGTACCAGACGAAACGGGATGCAGTCATCGCAAGCTCCTGTCGGTGAAGGGTGGAGGCGGCGATTATGCGCGGGGACATGGGCGCGCGCATGACGCTCTCGCGCTCGCGCGTGGGCCGATGACAGTCCGGTGAATCTCCGCGGCATCCCGTGCAAACCATGAGAGGACCGTCGTCCCCTCACCTGAATCGGGGATGGCGCGACCTCGGTCACATACGAGTCACCGTATCGTCATGCGGCCCGCTGACACTGCGCCGCGCTCCCACGACAACTGCCAGAGGCACGACATGCAACGGGTCATCCCCCACAAGCTCAGCGCCATCGCGCGCAGCGCCACCGCGCTGCTCGCCGCGATCGCGGCCCCATCCTTCGCATCCACCTCGGGCGTGGTCATCAGCCAGGTCTACGGCGGCAACGGCAACGCGTTCGCATCCGACTATGTCGAGCTGTTCAACGCCGGCGCCAGCGCCGTCGCCATCGACGGCTGGTCCATCCAGTACGGCAGCGCCACCGGCACCGGCAACTTCGCGAGCAACGGCGTCACCGCCCTGAGCGGCACGCTGCAGCCGGGCCAGCACTACCTCGTGCAGCTGGCCACGACGACCGGCCCGGCCCTGCCGGCGGCCGACGCGACGGGCACGACCAACCTGTCGGGCACCGCGGGCAAGGTCGTGCTGGCCAGCGTGTCCACCGGCCTCGCGTGCAACGGTTCGTCCACGCCGTGCAGCGCCGCGCAGCTGGCCCAGATCGTCGACCTCGTCGGCTACGGCGCCACCGCCAACTACGCCGAAGGCAGCCCGGCGCCGGCGCCGTCCAGCACCACCGCGATCGTCCGCGCGAACGGCGGCTGCACCGACTCGAACAACAACGCGACCGACTTCGCGACCGGCACGCCCGCGCCGCGCAATTCGCTCGTCGCGCCGGCGCCCTGCTCCGGCAGCACCACGCCACCGCCCCTGCCGCCACCGCCCGCGCCGCCCACGGCCGCGATCTGGCAGATCCAGGGCTCAGGCGCGACCAGCCCGTACGCCGGCCAGGCCGTCACCACGACCGGCGTCGTCACGAAGGTCGACAACAACGGTTTCTTCATGCAGGACCTGACCGGCGACGGCAACCCCGCCACGTCGGACGGCATCTTCGCGTTCACCGGCAGCGCGCCGGCGGTCAGCGTCGGCCAGATGGTGCAGGTCAGCGCCACGGTGCAGGAATTCAACGTCGGCGCCGCGACCAACGCCGACACCGCCGCCCACAAGGTGACCGAGCTGGGCAGCATCACCGGCATCGCCGTGACGGGCAGCGGCTACACGATCGCGCCCGTGCAGCTGCCGTTCCCGCTGCCGAGCCAGGACGCCATGGAGGCGTACGAAGGGATGCTGGTGACGATCAGCGGGCCGCTGACCGTGCAGCAGAACTACTTCCTCGGCCGCTTCGGCGAGCTGACGCTGGGCGCGGGCGGCCGCCTGTGGACGCCCACCAACCTCTACCGCCCCGGCGCGCAGGCGCAGGCGCTCAACAGCGACAACATCCGCCGCACCATCCTGCTGGACGACGGCAGCAGCCTGCAGAACCCGAACCCGACGCCCTACCTCGCGCCGGACAACACGGTGCGCGCCGGCGACACGGTGGCCTCGGTCACCGGCGTCGTCGACTACGGCCTGACCACCTCGGCCGCCACCGACCCCGGCGCCTACAAGATCCACCCGACGCAAGCCGTGACGTTCACGCGCGCCAACCCGCGCACGACGATGGCCGGCGACGTCGGCGGCAACCTCCGCGTGGGCTCGGCCAACGTCGAGAACTTCTTCACCACGCTCGACGACGGCGTCAACAAGTGCCCGCCGTCGAACACGGCCGACGACTGCCGCGGCGCCAACAACGCCGCCGAGTTCACGCGCCAGCGCACCAAGGTCGTCGAGGAACTCATCGGCCTGAACGCCGATGCGGTGGCCCTGATGGAGCTGCAGAACAACGGCGCGACCGCCATCCAGAACCTGGTCGACGCGCTCAACGCACGCCTGGGCGCCAGCGTGTACGCCCGCGTGCCGTTCGCGGCCACGGGCGGCGGCACCGACGCCATCCAGGTCGGCATGATCTACAAGCCGTCGCGCCTGTCGCTGGTGGGCCCCGCGCTCAGCGACACCGCCGCGATCAACAACCGCGCGCCGATGGCGCAGACCTTCGCGGCGCTGAACGGCGAGAAGTTCACGCTGATCGCCAACCACCTGAAGTCCAAGGGCTGCAGCGACTTCACGGCCGGCCCCGGCGACGCCGACTCCGGCGACCTGCAGGGCTGCTTCAACGCGCGCCGCGTGCAGCAGGCCGACGAGCTGCGCAGCTTCGTCGCGCAGGTCCAGTCCGCCAGCGGCGTGGCCGACACGTTGCTGGTGGGCGATTTCAACGCCTACGCCAAGGAAGACCCGATCGCCGAGCTGACCGGCAACGGCTTCGTCGACCAGATCGGCCGCTTCCTCGACGTGCCCAATGCCAACTCGTACGGCTACTCCTACGTGTTCAACGGCAGCTCCGGCCGCCTCGACCACGCGATCGCCAACAACACCCTGTCGTCCAGGGTGACCGGCGCCACCGAGTGGCACATCAATGCCGACGAGCCGCTGGTGATCGACTACAACCTGGAGTTCAAGCAACCCGCCTGCGCGTCCTGCGGCCCCGACTACTACACGCCGACGCCGTACCGCGCGTCCGACCACGACCCGATCGTCGTCGGCCTGAACCTCGTGCACGTCATCAACGGCACGGCCGGCGCCGACACGATCGTCGGCACGCCGGGCGACGATGTCATCACCGGCGGCTCGGGCGCCGACCGCCTGACGGGCAACGGGGGACGCGACGTGTTCGTCTACACCTCGATGCGCGACGCCGCCGACACCATCACCGATTTCACGCCGGGCGACGACCGCCTCGACCTGACGGCGCTGCTGGCCGGCATCGGCGCGACCCCCGCCTCGGCGTGGGGCAACGGCGTCGTGACCCTGGCCGCGTCGGGCAACAGCACCGTGGTGCTGGTCGACACCGACGGCAAGGCCGGTCCGGCCGCCGGCCGTCCGCTGGTCACGCTGCTGAACGTCAGCCCGGCCGCGATCGACCCGCTGCGCGACCTCGGCCTGGGCACGCCCGCTGCCGTGACTGCCGCCACCCAGGCCTCGGCCAGGACCGCCACGCTGCGCACCATGACGGCTGCGCGCACCCCCCGGAAGTGAGAACCGACATGAAGCCACTGATTCCCGCCGCGCTGTCGGCCATCGTCCTCGCGCTCGCCGCCGGCCCCGCCGCCGCGCAGGTCAGCAACGGCAACTTCAACGGCCTGGATGGCTGGACCACCGGCGGCGACGCCGCGGCCACCGGCGGCCACCTGGTGCTGACGACCGCGTCCGCCTCCCAGCAGGACGACGCCGACGCCGGCCTGCCCGCCGGCGCGCGCAACGTCTCCGGCAACGAGCCGCTGGCGGCCGGCGGCGGGCCGGGCAGCCTCGAAGACTTCGTCGGCGTGCCCGGCGGCGCGTTCGATCCCGACCGCGCCAACTTCGTGGATGCCTACGAGGGCTCGGCCGCGTCGCAAAGCTTCTTCGCGGCGGCCGGCAGCCAGCTGGCCTTCATGTGGGATCTCAGCACGCTGGACACGCGCAACGACGCGAGCCTGGCCGACGTCGCCTTCGTCGTCCTCGACGGGCAGGTGATCACGCTGGGCAACACGTTGTCCGCGACGTCGCCGATCGCCGGCGGCGACTACGCGTCGCACACCGGGTGGACGGGTTTCACCACCAGCTTCGCCAGCGCGGGCACGCACACGCTGTCGTTCGGCGTGGCCGACGTCGGCGACTGGATCGACACGTCGGCGCTGTCCGTGAGCGACGTGGGCGTCGTCATTCCCAGCGTGCCGGAGCCGTCGTCGCTGGCGCTGCTGGCCGCCGGCCTGGGACTGCTGGGGGCGCAGGCGCGGCGACGTCGCATTCGGTAAGCCGCCATTCGTCCGCGTTGCGGTGCGCCTGCGTGGCGGGTTACGCCCTCGGCCCTACCCGTCTGTCATCCTGCGCGAAGCGAAGCGGAGTCGCAGGATCCACCCCGGAACAAGCGCCTCGGCGCGCGCGGATCCTGCGACTTCGCGCAGGATGACACGTCTGGAAGTGTGGCGCGTGCCGCCTGTCAACCCCTCGCTTTTCCCATCCGCCCGGCGGTTTTCCACATCGTCTGGGGAAAAGCCTGTGGAAAACGACGTCCGGCCGGCGCGCGGCCCGCCAAATCATGCGATTTCCGCTGGATTGCACGCAGACGAGGCAGTGTCACGAATTTGCCATGATCGTCATGTGACGGCGGCGGCCAAGAGGTCGATACGCCCCAATGGTGTGCTGCACAAACGCGGAAAGCGCCGCCCTGACCGGATAACGCGCCCTCAGGCCGTGACCTTGCGGAAGGTGAGGTTGATCCGCAGCGCGCCCGCGAACGGATGCTCGCCCTCCTTCAGCGCCAGCACGCCGTGGAAGCGCAGGCGCGACGGGCCGCCCCACACGACGACGTCGCCGTGCTGCAGCGCGACACGACGCGCCTTGTCGCCGCGCGCGTCGCCGCCCCAGAGGAACACCGCCGGCACGCCGAGCGACACCGACACGATGGGCGCGCGCAGGTCCTTCTCGTCGCGATCCTGGTGCATCGAGAGCCGCGCGCCCGGCTCGTAGCGATTGACGAGGCAGGCGTCGGGCGCGAAGTCCGGATAGCCGGCACGCGCGGCCGCGTCGCGCGCCAGCGCGCCGAACGCCTCGGGCATCGCGGGCCAGCGCAGGCCCGATTCGGGATCGACCGGATCGTAGCGATAGCCGCGGCGGTCGGACACCCAGCCCAGCTCGCCGCAGTTGGTCATCGCCACGGACATTCGAAAGCCGCCCGGCGTGACGAGATGACGGAACGGCGACGCGGCCGTGACACGCGCCAGGCCGTCCTTCAACGCGGCCTCGCGCGCGCCGACGAAGCCGCGCAGGACGACCGCACCGGCGTCCAGGACGTCGTCCTCGCGCGGGGGCGCGTCGGCGGCGAACAGGTCCAGCGTCATCCGCCGAGCTCCACCCAGGCCGGCGCATGGTCGCTCGCCTTCTCCTTGCCGCGCTGCTCGCGGTCCACGCCCGCGTCGACGAGATGCCCGGCGAGCTCGGGCGACAGCAGCAGGTGGTCGATGCGCAGGCCCGCGTTGCGCGCCCAGCGGTTGCGGAAGTAGTCCCAGAACGTGTAGATCCGCGCGTCGGGATGCTTCGTGCGGATCGCGTCGATCCAGCCCTGCTGCAGCAGCCTGGCGTAGGCCGCGCGGCTCTCGGGCTGCAGCAGCGCGTCGTCGAGCCAGGAGCGCGTGTCGTAGATGTCGAAGTCGGTGGGCACGACGTTGTAGTCGCCGGCCAGCACCACGGGGCGCTTCTCGGCGAGCAGCGACTTCGCGTGCCTGTCGAAGCGCTCGAACCACGCCAGCTTGTAGTCGAACTTCGGGCCGGGCTGCGGGTTGCCGTTGGGCAGGTACAGCGACGCGACGACGACCCCGTCGATCTCGGCCTCGATGTAGCGGCTGTGGGTGTCGTCCTCGGCGCCGGGCAGGTGGCGCAGGCGCTCGACCGGCGTCGCGTCGCGCGCGAGGATGGCCACGCCGTTGTACGACTTCTGCCCGGCCCAGATCGCGCCGTAGCCGGCGGCGTGGATCGCGTCCAGCGGGAAGGTGTCGTCGGAGGTCTTGATCTCCTGCAGGCAGGCGACGTCGGGTCGCGTCTCCTCCAGCCATTCGAGCAGGCGGGGCAGGCGGCCGTTGATGCCGTTGACGTTGTAGGTGGCGATCTTCATGGGCGCGAGGCGAGCATTCGACATGCCCAACCGCCTTCAACCGGCCACGGCGGCCTCGGCGCGCAGCGCGGCGAGGGTGCCGGTGGCCACCAGCACGCAGGTGCGCACGACCTCGCGCCGCGGCAGCTTGTAGCCGCCGGTCATCCACATCTTGGCCACCTGCAGTCCGGCGCCCACCAGCGCGCGGCCGAGCAGTTCGCGCCGCTGCCTCGACAGCTTGATCGCGGGGCGCGTGGCGGCGAGCGGCGTGACGGTGAGCTCGGCCATGTCGCGCGCGGACGCCTCGTACAGCGCGTCCATCTCCGGGCTGACGCCCAGCACCTCCACCAGCAGGATGCGCGCGAAGCGCGGGTCGCGCACGGTGTCGAACCAGATCTCGTAGGCCGCGGTCACCTGGCGCTCGACGGCCGCGTCGTCGCCGTCCCAGCCCGCGGCGCCGAAGGACTCCTCGGTCAGGCGCCTCGCGAAGCCGTCCCTGACGGTGCGATGGACCTCGGCCAGCAACGCCTCCAACGATGCGAACGACTCGTAGAAATAGCGGTCGGTGAGCCCCGCCGCCGCGCAGATGCCGCGCACCGTGGCGCCGCGAAAGCCCTGCGTTCCGAACAGCTCGATGCCCGCCTCGATGAAGCGCGCGCGGCGCGCGGCCACGCGTTCCTCCATCGCGAGGCCGCCGTACGGGCGGGCGGAGGCGGAACGGGCGGCGGAGGCGGGCATCCCCCCATTTGACACGAATCCACCCCCGACCTACGATCGACCCGGTATCTGACGACACGCGTCGTCACTTTCGCGACACGACGAAGAAGAACGGAGCCGCATGACCCGACCGACCCCCTGGACGCTGCGCGGCGGCGTCGCCGTGCTCACCGGCGCCGCGAGCGGCATCGGCGCCGCCCTGGCCGTCGAGCTCGCGCGGCGCGGCATGCATCTCGCGCTGGTCGACGTGAACGCCGCCGGACTCGAGACCGTCGCCGCGCGGGCGCGCGCCGCGGGCGTGACGGTGAGCACGCATGCGCTCGACGTCGCCGACCACGCCGCCGTCGCCGCCCTGCCCGCCGCGGTGCTCGCCGCGCACGGCCGCGTCACCGTGCTGGTCAACAACGCGGGCGTCGCGCTCGGCGGCCGCTTCGAGCAGGTCGCCGCGGAGGACTTCGACTGGCTGATGTCGATCAACTTCGGCGGCACGGTGCGGCTGACGCGGGCCTTCCTGCCCGCGCTCGCGCGCGAGCCGGCGGCGCAGCTGGTCAACGTGTCCAGCATCTTCGGCATCATCGCCCCGCCGGGGCAGACGGCCTACGCAGCTTCGAAGTTCGCCGTGCGCGGCTTCTCCGAATCGCTGCGCCACGAGCTCGAGATGGGCGGCTCGCCGATCGGCGTCACCCTTGTCCATCCCGGCGGCGTGCGCACGGCGATCTCGAACAACGCGCGCCTGGCCAGGGGCCTGGACGCGGGCGAGGTCGCGCAGGAGCAGGCCCACTGGCGCAGCCTGCTGGTGATGGATCCCGCGCAGGCAGCCGGCATCATCGCCACGGGCATCGAGCGCCGCAGCAAGCGCGTGCTGGTGGGCAGCGACGCCAAGGGCGCGGCCATCGTGCAGCGCCTGTTCCCGGTGTCGTACTGGAAGCACGTCGCGCGCGACCTGGCGCGACGCATCAAGCGCAACCCGGCCTGACGAGAGGCGCGACACCATGGCCAGCTGGCAGGCGCGCGCCGCGCGCCATTTCATCCGCAAGCGGATACGCCCCGCCTTCGGCGACATGCGCGACCTGATGCGCGTGCGCCAGGTCATGGGCCAGGCGATGCCGCCGCCCAAGGGCGTCGCCTACACGCGCGACGCCCTCGGCGGCATCCCCGGCGAATGGGTCGAGCGCGAAGGCGCCGCCGGCATCGCGGCCGGCCCGCGCCCGACGCTGATGTACGTGCACGGCGGCGGCTTCGTCGGCTGCTCGCCGCGCACGCACCGCCCGATCACCGCGGCGTTCGCGCTGCGGGGCTGGCGCGTCTTCGCGCCGGACTATCGCCTGGCACCCGAGCATCCGTTCCCGGCGCCGCTGGACGACGTCGCCGCCGCCTGGCGTGCGCTGCGCGACAGGCATGACGCCGATGCCCGGGGCCAGCGCCTCGTGCTGGCCGGCGAGAGCGCGGGCGGCAACCTGGCGCTGGCGCTGCTGCTGAGCCTGCGCGACGCCGGCGAACGCCTTCCCGACGCCGCCGCGCTGTTCTCGCCCGCCACCGATGTCACCGGCGCGAGCCCGTCGATCACTGGCAATGCCGACCGCGACCCGATGTTCCACGGGCCGTCGCTGGCGCACCTGGGCAAGGCCTATCTCGGCGCGACTGGCGACGCGACGAACCCGCTCGTCTCGCCGATCTTCGGCGAGCTCGCGGGCCTGCCGCCGCTGCTGTTCCACGTGGCCGCCGAGGAAGCGCTGCGCGACGACGGCCTGCGCTTCGCGGCCAAGGCACGCGCGGCCGGCGTCCACGTGGAAACCACCGTGTGGCCCGTGGTGCCGCACGCGTGGCAGTTGCTGAAGGACCTGCCCGAGGCCAGGCGCTCGATCGCACGCGCCAGCGACTTCCTGAAGACGGCCGCGCCCGACGCGATCGAGCACCTCGACGCGATCATCGTCGGCGCGGGGCTCTCGGGCATCGGCGCGGCGGTGCACCTGCAGAACGACTTCCCCGGCCGCCGCTTCGCGATCCTGGAGAGCCGCGAGGCGATCGGCGGCACGTGGGACCTGTTCCGCTATCCGGGCGTGCGCTCCGATTCCGACATGTTCACGCTCGGCTACGCGTTCAAGCCCTGGACGCACGCCAAGTCGCTGGCCGACGGCCCGGCCATCCGCGACTACATCGTCGAGACGGCCGTCGAGCACGGCCTGGACCGCCAGGTGCGCTTCGGCCACAAGGTGGTGCGCGCCGACTGGTCGTCGGCCGACGCGTGCTGGACGCTCGAGATCGAGCACGCCGGCCTGCGCCGCTCGCGCATCCGCTGCAACTTCCTGCTCGCGTGCAGCGGCTACTACCGCTATGGCGAGGGCCACGCGCCCGCGTTCCCCGGCGTGGGCGACTACCGGGGCCGCTTCGTGCATCCGCAGTTCTGGCCCGCCGACCTCGACCACGCCGGCCGGCGCGTGGTCGTCATCGGCAGCGGCGCCACGGCGGTGACGCTGGTGCCCGAGATGGCGCGCACAGCGGCGCACGTGACGATGCTGCAGCGCTCGCCGAGCTACGTGCTGTCGCTGCCGGGCCGCGATGCGCTTGCCGAACGCCTGCGCCGCTGGCTGCCGCGCATGCTGGCCTATCGCCTCACGCGCAGCAAGAACATCGGCGTGGCGATGCTGTTCTTCAAGCTGTCGCGGCGCTGGCCGGCGCTGGCCAGGCGCATGCTGATCGGGCTGGTGCGCCAGGCACTCGGCCCGTCGCACGACGTCGACACCCACTTCACGCCGAAGTACGACCCGTGGGACCAGCGCGTGTGCTTCGTGCCCGACGGCGACCTGTTCGAGGCGATCCGGAGCCGGCGCGCGGAGGTGGTCACCGACCAGGTCGACACCTTCACGCCGACCGGCATCCGGCTGAAGTCCGGCCGCGAGCTGCCCGCCGACATCGTCGTCTCGGCCACCGGGCTAAAGCTCAACGTGCTGGGCGATGTGGCCTTCGGCGTCGACGGCAAGGACGTCGACTTCGCGAGCACGCTGGGCTACAAGGGCATGATGTTCAGCGGCGTGCCCAACCTGATCTACACCTTCGGCTACACCAACGCCTCGTGGACGCTCAAGGCCGACCTGACCGCCGGCTACGCATCGCGCCTGTTCCGCTACATGGACCGGCACGGCTGGCGCAGCGCGATGCCGGTGGCCGCCGCGGGCCTCGAGACGCGGCCCTTCCTCGACTTCTCGTCCGGCTACGTGCAGCGCGCGATCGACATGATGCCCAGGCAGGGCGCGAAGGCCCCCTGGCGGCTCTACCAGAACTACCTGCTGGACCTGCTGACGCTGCGCTGGGCGCGCATCGCCGACGGACGGCTCACGTTCCGCTAGGCGTGCTCACTCGTCGCCGCGCAGCTCGATGCCGACGAGGGTGAACGCAGCGCCGCTGCCGTCCGGCGCCACCTTGAAGACGCGCTGGTGCCGGCGCACGCCGACCTTGTACAGGTGGCCGCCGGCTTCCACGCCCTCGTTGTCGCACGTCACCGGCCGCTCGCGGTCGGCCTTGCCTGCACCGTCGTCGGGCGACTTGCCGTGCACGTCCGTGCAATCGAGCACCGGGCCGTACCGGCCCATCGCCGCGCGGTAGAACGCGGCCACCTTGTCGACGCTGTCGGCGCTGCGGTAGCTGACGACGGCCAGCCTGAAGCCGAACGACCCGCCCCAGACGCCGAGCGACACGGCGCCAGCGTCCCCGTCGCCGTCGGTCTTCTTGACCGCGCCCGGATACGGCGGCAGGCCCACGTCCCTGGCGTCGGCCCGCGCGTGCAGGTCGAGGCCGGCCGCGTGGGTCGAGCCCGCGACGAACACCGCCGCCACGACGGCGGCACACACGACGATCGCGTAACGCAGGCGGGACTGGCGGGCGGTGATCATGGGCGTCTCCTGAAGCTGGCGGCATTCTGGAAGCGACCGTCGCGCGGCGCCACGGCAGGCCGACGAGCCGACGTCCCACGCGGACGAACTGCAGCGGCGTTCGATGAATGGCGCGAGCGGCGCCTCGGCGGGGATGGATCCTGCGACTGCGCGCAGGATGACGGATCAGCGTGACCCTCCGCGTGCCGGAAGCGGCTTCGCCGGGGTGGATCCTGCGACTGCGCGCAGGATGACGGATCGGCAAGGCGTGTCATCCTGCGCGGAGCGAAGCGCAGTCGCAGGATCCACCCCCGCCACCCAAGCCACCCCACCGCAAGCGGGCCGACCGATTGCCCGCCCCGACGCCGCCACCGCCCAGGAGCCCCCATGCTGCAGAACTTCCCACTCTACGCCTACTTCCCCGCCAAGGACATCGCCCGTGCCCGGCGCTTCTACGAGGACAAGCTCGGCCTGAAGCCGAAGATGGAGATCGCCGGCGGCGTCGTCTACGGCTTTGCCGGCGGCACCGAGGCCTTCCTGTACCTGACTCCCAACGCCGGCACCTCGCAGGCCAGCCAGGCGTTCTGGCAGGTCGACGATGTCGACGCCGAGATCGCCGAGTTGCGCGCGCGCGGTGTCGTCTTCGAGCAGTACGACGGCATGCCCGGTGAACGCAGCCCGAGCGGTGCGGTCACCGCCGGCGGCGCCAAGGCGGCGTGGTTCAAGGACAGCGAGGGCAACATCCTGGCGATCATCCAGGCCGTGCCCTCCTGAGCCCTACTCCGGCTTCTCCGCCTCGCGGAACTCCAGCGGAAACGCCTCGCCCGGCCCGCGCGCGCTCTCGCGCTGGCGCAGCTCGACGCGGCGGATCTTGCCCGACAGCGTCTTGGGCAGCTCGCCGAACTCGACGATGCGGATGCGCTTGTACGAGGCCAGCCGCGAGCGCGCGAAGGCCAGGATGGCCTGTGCCAGCTCGGGCCCGGGCGCGAAGCCGGCACGCAGGATCACGATGGCCTTGGGCACCGCCAGGCGGATCGGGTCGGGCGACGGGATCACCGCAGCCTCGGCCACGGCCTCGTGCTCGATCAGCACACTCTCCAGCTCGAACGGGCTGATGCGGTAGTCGGAGGCCTTGAACACGTCGTCGGCGCGGCCCACGTAGGTGATGTAGCCGTCGGCGTCGCGCGCCGCGACATCGCCCGTGTGGTAGTGGCCGTCCCGCATCACCTCCGCGGTCTTGGCCGCGTCGTCCTGGTAGCCCGGCATCAGCCCGGTCGGACGCGGCCACAGCGACAGGCTGATCTCGCCCTCGTCCGCCGCCCGCCCGTCGGCGTCCAGCAGCGCGACCGCGTAGCCCGGCAGCGGCCGGCCCATCGATCCGGCCTTGACCGGCTGGCCCGGCGGGTTGCCGACCTGCGCCGTGGTCTCGGTCTGGCCATAGCCGTCGCGGATCGTGATGCCCCACGCACGCCGGACGATGTCGATCACCTCGGGGTTGAGCGGCTCGCCCGCGCCCACGAGCTCGCGCAGCGACGTCCGGTACTTCGCGAGGTCCTGCTGCATCAGCATGCGCCACACGGTGGGCGGCGCGCACAGCGAGGTGACCTTGTTCTTCACCAGCATGTCGAGCGCGGCCGGCGGGTTGAAGCGCGCGTAGTTGTAGATGAAGATCGTCGCGCCCGCGTTCCACGGCGCGAAGAAGCAGCTCCACGCATGCTTGGCCCAGCCCGGTGAGCTGATGTTCCAGTGCACGTCGCCCGGCTTCAGGCCGATCCAGTACATGGTGCTCAGGTGGCCCACCGGGTAGCTCTGGTGCGTATGCAGCACCAGCTTGGGCTTGGACGTGGTGCCCGAGGTGAAGTACAGGAACAGCGGGTCGTCGGCGCGCGTCGGGCCGTCGGGGGTGAAGGTGGCCTGCGCCTGGCGCGAGGCGGCGTAGTCGTTCCAGCCGGCGGGCGCCTGGCCCGCCGCGGCGCCCACCACCACGCGGGTGTAGGCCCCGGGGAAGACGTCGAACTTGGCGGTGGCCGATGCGGTGCAGATCACGTGCTTGACGCCGCCGCGGTCGAAGCGGTCGGTCAGGTCGTCGGTGCTCACCAGCGTGGTCGTGGGCACGATCACGGCGCCCAGCTTCATGCAGGCCAGCATGGATTCCCACAGCGCCACCTCGTTGGGCATCAGCAGCAGGACGCGGTCGCCGCGCTGCACGCCCAGCCCGCGCAGCCAGTTGGCCACCTGGTTCGAGCGCTCGGCCAGGCGCGCGAAGCTGAGCTTGTCCTCGGCGCCGCTCTCGTCGACGATCCACAGCGCGGGCGCCTCGTTGCCGCGGGCGAGCGCGTCGAAATGATCGAGCGCCCAGTTGAACTCCGTCAGCTGCGGCCAGCGGAAGTCGCGGTACGCGGTGGCGTAGTCCTCGCGGTGCTGGAGCAGGAAGTCGCGCGCGGCCAGGAAGGCGGCGGCGCCGGTGCCGGGGGTTGCGGTCATGCGTCGTGTCTCCATGCGCCGTCCACCGCGTGGCGATGGCGGCCGTTGTCGTGGGCGGAGCGCCGTCCGGCGGCGTTCTCGAATCGCGAGCATAAGGGAGCCGGCCGACGTCCACCTGACACGCCCCGCCGGCGGCGGCGCGAACTTTCTTTCCGGGACGCGGGAATAAACGGCACGGCCGCCCCGTCCACCCCGTCGAGACCGCCGTTCGCGGTACAACCCCAACGAGGAGACCCCATGCTCAAGACTTCGCTCGCCGCTTCCGTCATCGTCCTGTTCGCGGCTTCGGCCACCGCCGCGGGTGCGCCGGCGACATCGCAGAACGGCGTGCTGGCCACACCGTCCGGCGCCACCGTCTACACCTTCGACAAGGACACGGTGGGCAGCGGCAAGAGCGCCTGCAACGGCCCCTGCGCGCAGCTGTGGCCGCCGGTCGCCGCGCAGGCCTCCGACGCCGCGAGCGGCGACTGGTCCATCGTCACGCGCGACGACGGCAGCAAGCAGTGGGCGTACAAGGGCGCGCCGATCTACACGTTCTCCAAGGACGCCAAGCCCGGCGACACCACGGGCGACAAGTTCAAGGACGTCTGGCACGTGATCAAGGGCTGAACCCTCCCACGCCATGGCGCGGCCTGTGCAACCAGACCCCTTCGCCGGCGCGACGTCCCGGGCGCCGCTGTCGCCCGACGGCGAGGCCGGCACGCAGGCCGAGGCCGGCCAGCTGCCCTTGTTCGACGCCCCCCGGGCGCCCGCGTCCCCACCCGCGCGTCCCGCGCGCCTGCGCGGGCGCCTGCAGGCGCTGCTCGCGCGATCGGCCGCGGTGGCCGCCGAGGCGCCGCGCGATCCGCGCCGGTCCTGGCCCGACAGCTTCTTCGACGTCGACGAGCGGCCGTGACCATGCACGAGCCCGACGACGACCTGAGTCCCTGGGTGCCGCGCCTGCGCCGCTACGCCCGCGCACTGGCGGGCAACCGCGACGACGCCGACGACCTGGTTCAGGACACGCTCGAGCGCGCCTGGTCGCGCGCCAGCCTGTGGCGCAACGTGGCCGACATGCGCGCCTGGTTGTTCGGCATCATGCACAACCTGCACGTCGACGCCCTGCGGCGCGGCCGCCTGGCCGTCGTCGCGCTCGACGACGGCGCGCCCGACGCCGTCGCGCCGCCGCCGCAGGCCGCGCGCGCCGCCGTGCTGGACCTCCAGGCCGCGCTCGAGCGGCTGGCGCCCGAGCAGCGCGAGGTGCTGCTGCTCGTCGCGCTGGAGGACATGGCGTACGCCGATGTCGCGCGCACGCTGGGCATCCCGCTCGGCACCGTGATGTCGCGCCTGTCGCGCGGCCGCGAGCGGCTGCGCCTGTTGCTGGACGGCGCGCCGTCCATGCCCGGCGGCGACGCCGTGCGCCTGAAAGTCGTGAAATGAGCTCCGCTGCCCCTCCCCCGCCGCCGTCCGGCGTCCCCGTCACCGAGGCCGAACTCCACGCCTACGCCGACCGCCAGCTGACGCCCGAGCGCGCGGCCGAGGTCGCCGCCTGGCTGGCGCACCGGCCGGACGAGGCCGCCCGCGTGCGCGCCTGGGAGACGCACAAGCGCGAGCTGCGCGTCCTGTACGACCCGGTGCTGGACGAGGCGGTGCCGCCCGCGCTGCAGCGGCGCGCCCGGCGGCGCGCGCCCTGGTCCGGCCGGCCCGTCCTGGCCGCGGCCGCGGCGGCGCTGCTGGTGCTGGCGGCCGGCGGCGGCTGGACGCTGCGCGGCGCGCACGACGCCCCGCTGCTGGCCGCCGCGCCGCACGCCAATGACTTCCCCGCCCGCGCCGCCGTCGCGCACGCCGTCTACGCGCCCGAGGTGAAGCGGCCCGTGGAAGTGGACGGCGCGCACGAGGACCAGCTGGTCACGTGGCTGTCCAGGCGCATGGGCGCGCCGATGAAGGCGCCGCACCTGCAGACACTGGGCTACACGCTGGAAGGCGGCCGGCTGCTGCCCGGCGAACGCGGCCCGGTGGCGCAGTTCATGTACCGCGACGAGGCGGGGCATCGGCTGACGCTGTACGTGTCGAACGAGCGGCCGGGCGACTCGTCCGGAGCCGCGACCGGCCTGGCCACCGCCGACCTGCGCGGCGGCGGCGACGCCCACGCCGACACGGCCTTCCGCTTCGCCAGCGAAGGCGCGGTGAACGTGTTCTGGTGGGTGGACGGCCCGTTCCGCTACGCGATCACCGCACCGGTCGACCGGGCGGCGCTGACGCAGGTGTCGGCGGAGGTGTACCGGCAGCTGGCGGCCGCGCCACCTTGATGTCCGCGGCCATCCCGGGATGGCGAATGGGCCGCAGCCGATCAGGCGGCCAGCGGCACCGCCGGCGCGATCGGGATCACGCGCGCAACGGCGTGGGCCCTCGCGTCGGCGGCGGTCGGGCGGCACGCCCGGGCGGCAGCGAACGTGTCCTGGGCGCAGTCGTGGCAGCGCCCGCAGGCGGTCGCGACGCGCAGCTCGTCCTGCAGTTCCTCGAACGAGGCGCAGCCGTGGCGCACTTCCCGCTCGATGTCGCGGTCGGAAACCCGGTGGCAGACGCAGACGATCACGAGCCGATCTCCGGGGTGGCGGCGGACGGGGAAACGACGTTGGACAGCATTCGGGCGTTCCGGTGGCGATGTCGACAGCGTAATTCTAACGCGAATCGTTCGCATTCACAAGACCAGAAATAAAGCCCCATTGGCCGGCAGTTCTGGCCGGGCGTCGCCCGGAGAGGTCCGGCTCCGCACCGGCTCCGCACCGGCTCCGCAGCCGGGAGGCCGATGCGCCAGGGCGGCGCCT
>Ga0207702_10000130_pt1 | contig 89196 bp, 86 predicted proteins | sample KBSCornC62_FD_184302 | JGI IMG/M metagenome (GOLD analysis project Ga0207702, IMG submission 184302) | Corn rhizosphere microbial communities from Kellogg Biological Station, Michigan, USA - KBS Corn C6-2 (SPAdes) (version 2) | ecosystem: Host-associated > Plants > Roots > Rhizosphere > Soil ...
GCAGGCTGGCGCGCCATGAGCGCCAGATTTCGGCGAGCCAGATGTTCATGCGCGTACCGTCCTTTCCATGATTCATTCCCCTCGCAACGCGCGCATCGGCGCCACGCGTGCCGCACGCAGGGCCGGCAACAGGCAGGCGAGCAGGCCGACGATGGCCAGCACCACGCAGACGCCCGCGAGCGCCAAGGGATCGAACGCGCTGCGGCCGATCTGTTCCAGCACGGCATGCAGCACGCGCGACAACGTCAGCGCGAGGCCCACGCCGAGCAGCAGTCCGATCACGATCTGCGTCAATCCGCCGCGCAACACCAGTCGCGTCAGTCGCCTCGGGGAGGAGCCCAGGGCCAGCCGCACGCCGAACTCGCGCTCGCGCGCCGCCACCGCCACGGCCATCACCGCGTACATGCCGGCGGCGGCGAGCAGCAGGGCCAGCGTCGCGAAGATGCCGATCAGCAGCAGGTTGAAGTACGTGTCGGACAGCGTGTCGTTGAAGACGATGGCCTGCATCGTGCGCACGTTGGCGATCGGCTGATCCGGCGCCACCTCGGCGACGGCCCGCAGGATGCCCTTGCGGTAATCGTCGGGATGGCCATGCACCTTCATCGCGAAGCGCATTGGCTCGAAGCTGCGGAACGCGCGTAGGGCATCGTCCGGCACCTGCGCCAGCGGCAGATAGAGAATCGGCCGGATCGAGCCGGGGTCGAGCGGGCCGAACTGATAGGTATCGGCCACCACGCCGACGATGCGCGCGGAGAACAGGTTCTTGCCGTCACCGCGCTGGACCAACTGGCCCAGCGCGTGGCCGCCATAGACATGGTCGGCCAGCGTCTGGTTGACGATCGCCACCGGTTCGCCGCCGCGCACATCGGTCGGCGCAAAGGCGCGTCCTTCGCGCATATGGATGCCGAACAGGCTGAAGAAATTGGGGCTCACCCCCCTGAACTGCGTACTGAAGGACTCGCCGCCCGGCGGGTGAAAACCGCCCAGGCTGAACTGCCCCATGAAATCGCCGGCAGGAAGATTGGTGGTCGCCGCGGCATCGCCGACCCCGGGCATCAGACGCAGGCGCTCAACCAACCGATGCGACAGATTTTGTACGGCGACGGCATCCGGATAGGTCGCCTTCACGGGCGCCAACTCGAAGGTGAGCAAGCCCTTGGGGTCGAAGCCAAGATTTACCTTCGAGGCATCAAACAGGCTGTGCAGAAAAAGCCCGGCGGCGAACAGCAGCGCAGTCGCCAAGGCCATTTGCGCGACGACCAGCCCCCGCCCCAGCCGGCCGCTACGCAAACTCAACCCGCTGCGACCGCCTTCGCGCAATTCATCCATCGAGGTCGCGCTGCGTGCGCGCCACAGGCCCAAGCTTGCCGCCAGCAAGGCGCCGAACACGCCGACGGCACCGGCCAGCAGCCACACCTTTGCGCCCATGTGCAATGCGCCGGACACGGTCCACTCGACCGGCATCCAGTCCACCGGCATGAGCCGTTGCAGGGCGAACAAGCCACCCGCAGCCAACGCCTGCCCGAACAGCACACCGCCGATGCCCACCAGCAACCCCTCCGCCATCGACGGCAGCAGCAGCCGCCACAACGAGGCACCCAATGCGCCACGTACCGCCGCGTCATGGCTGCGCGAGAGCGTCCGCAGCAACAGCAGGTTGGTGAGATTGACCAGGGCGATCAGCAGCACGAACAGTGCGCACGCCATCCACATCACCAGTGTCGCACGCACATCGGCATGCAGGTTCGCGTTCAGATCCTGCGTACCGAAGTGCTGGCGTATCCAGTAGTCGCGATCGGCGCCGGCGGCGCTGGCGGCGTACATCGCGTGCAGACGGACGTGCACCTGCGCCGCCACGGCGGCTGGCTCGACACCGGTATCGAGCCGCGCGACCGCCGTGTAATTGGTGCCATCTTCGCGAGAGTTCGCGCGGAATGCGGTAGGAAGCACGACATCGCCGTCCGTGAGATCGAAGCTCGCAGGCAGCACGCCGACGATGACATGCGCCACGCCTTCCACCTGCAGGTTGCGCCCGATCACGTCGGGATTGCCACCGTAGCGCCGCTGCCAGAAGCCGTGCGAGAGAATCACCGCCGGCGGACCGTTGGGGCTATCTTCCTCCGTCGAGAAGTTGCGCCCCGGCGCCACGCGCACGCCGAGTGTCGGCAACAGGCCGCGATCGATGTAGAGCGAAGGCACCTGCAGGGGAGTTCCATCGCCGGCGATATTCACTGGCGGCGACGAGCCTTCGTAGATGCCAAGCGAACGCACGCCAGTCATGCCTTCAAGATGCTGGTATTGCTGCGGCGACACCGCCTGCACATTGCCATCCTGCACCGGGCCCAAGGCCACCAGTTGCGCTGGGTTGGGATAAGGCAATGGACGCAGCAACACACCGTCGATCAGGGTGAAGGCGGCGCTGGCCGAGCCCACGCCCAGCGCCAGCACACCTGCCGCCAGCAGCAGGAAGCCGGGGCGGCGCAGGCTGGCGCGCCATGAGCGCCAGATTTCGGCGAGCCAGATGTTCATGCGCGTACCGTCCTTTCCATGATTCATTCCCCTCGCAACGCGCGCATCGGCGCCACCCGCGCCGCACGCAGGGCCGGCAACAGGCAGGCCAGCAGGCCGGCGACGACGAGCACGGCGCATACGCCGACCAGCACGAGCGGATCGAAGACGCCGCGATCGATCTCCTGCAGCACGGCACCCAGCATCCGCGACAAGGCCAGCGTGATGGCCACGCCCAGCAGCAGGCCGACCGCAATCTGCCGGCCGCCGGCACGCAATACCAGGCGCAACATGCCCGACGGCGGCGCGCCCAGCGCCATGCGCACGCCGAATTCGCGCTGCCGGGCGGCGACCGCCACTGTCATCACGGCATACATCCCGGCCGCGGCCAGACCCAGCGCCAGCAGCGCGAAGGTCCCGACCAGGAACAGGATGCGGCGCGTGTCGTCGGTGGTGGTGCGCACGATTTCGGCCATCGTCGCCAGGTTGGCGATCGGCTGCTCCGGCGCCACCTCGGCGACGGCGGCATGGACGGCCTGGCGATAGCCGTCCGGGTCGCCCCGCACGCGCAGCGCGAAGCGCAGCGGCTCGAACGAGCGGAACACCCGCAGGATGTGCTCCGGCATCTGCGCAAACGGCAGGTAGAGGAAGGAACGCTTCCGGTCGTCCAGCGGACCGTATTGCCGCGTATCGCCGACCACGCCGACGATGCGTGCGGTCACCGGACGCGAAGCCGGGTCGCTGGCCATCACCTTGCCCACCGCATAACCGCTGTAGTCGTTGACGACGACCTCCTTGCCCAGCGCATGGCCGCCGTATTCGCGTTCGGCCAGCGTGCGGTTCACGATGGCCACCGGCTCGCTGCCCGCCGTATCGGTCGTGCCGAAGGATCGCCCCTCGCGCACCGGAATGCGGAACGCGGAGAAATAGTCCGCCGAGACGCCGCGGATCTGCGGATTGGGGTCGAAGTAGTCTTTCCCGGGCGCGTGGATGCCGCCCATGTTGAACTGCTGGTCGTGCCCGCCCGCCGGCAGGCCATTGGTGACCGCCACCTGCTCGACACCCGGCACCGCGCGCAGGCGCGCCAGCACCTGCCGCACCAGCGCCTGTGTGGACGCGGCGTCGGGATGATCGGCCCGCACCGGCGCCAGGTCGAAGGTGAGGATGTGGTCGCTGGCGAATCCCACTGGCGTGTGCGCCGCCACATAGAGCGCATGCAGGAACAAACCGGCGCCGCACATCAGGCAGGTGGCCAGGCCCATTTGCGCCATCACCAGGCCGCGCCCCAACCGGCCGCTGTGGCGCCCCAGGCTGCGGCCGCCTTCATGCAGCGTCTCTTGCACCGATGCCGCGGCCAGTCCACGCCATGCCCCGAACATCGCCGCCGCCAGCGCCGCCGGCACGGCGATGGCCAACGCCAGCAAGACCACGCCCGTCGACAGGTGCAGGCCAGCCCCCCGCGTCCAGCTTGCCGGGGCGTAGTGGCCGAACAGCGACAACCCCATCGCGGCCAAACCCAGGCCTGCGACGGCGCCGCTCGCGCCCACCAGCGCGCCCTCGGCGCAGGCGGGCAAGGCGAGGCGCCACGCCGGCGCGCCCAGAGCCTGGCGCACGACCGCGTCGTGGCTGCGCGACAGGGTGCGCAACAGCATCAGGTTGCCGAGATTGACCAGCGCGATCACCAGCACGCACAGGGCGCTGGCCAGGAATAGCAGCATGACCGGGCGCTGCTCCTGATGCATCGCAGCGTGCAACGGCACGCTGCCGAAGCGCACGTGCTTCCAGTACTCGGCCTCAGCACCGGCGAGGCTCGCGTACATGGCATGCATCGCGGCATCCGCCTGCGCGCCCACCACCGCGGCACCGCTGCCGGGCGCCAGCCGCGCGATGGCGATGAAGTTGGTGCCGTCGTCGTAAGTGTGCGGCGCCAGCGCGAGCGGCAACATGATGTCGGCCTGGCCGAACTGGTCGAAGCTGGCGGGCAGGACGCCGACGACTGTGTGCGGCACGCCTTCGACATCCAGGTTCTGGCCGATCGCCGTCGCAGCACCGCCAAAGCGCCGCAGCCAGTAGCCCTCGGTGAGGATCACCGCCTTCGGGCCGTTCGGGCGATCCTCCTGCTCCGAGAAGCCGCGCCCCAGCCGCATCCGCACGCCGAGCGTGGACAGCAGGCCTCGATCGGCAAGGAAGGCGTACACCTGCTCCGGCGCGCCGTCGCCGGACACGTTGAACGCCGTCGACTCACCCTTGATGAGGCCCATCGAAGCGATGCCCTTGATCGACGCCATGTGCTGGTATTGCTGGGGCGATACGCCGTCGAGCAGTTGCCCCTGGCGCGCCGGCCCCAAGGCCACCAGTTGCTCCGGCGCGGCGTACGGCAAGGGCCGCAGCAGCACATGGTCGATCAGCACGAACACCGCCACGCTGGCGCCGATACCCAACGCCAGCACGCCTGAGGCCAGCAGCAGGAAGCCGGGACGGCGCAGGCTGGCGCGCCAGGTGCGCCAGATCTCGGCGAGCCAGACCTTGACGAGTGCGGCGTTCACGCACCCACCTCGATGCGCTGGCCGATCAGCGCGTCGAGGCGCGATTCGTCCTCGCGGCGCAGGCGGTCGTAGGTTTCCTCGTCCACCACGCGGCCGTCGAACAGGCGCACCTTGCGCTGGGCGAGTTCGGCGTAGCGCGCGTCGTGGGTGACCATGCAGATGGTGGCGCCGCCCTTGTGCAATTCGTCGAGCAGGGCCATTACCGCCTCGCCGTTGCGCGAGTCGAGGTTGCCGGTCGGTTCGTCGGCGAGCAGGATCGCGGGCTTGCCGACCAGTGCGCGTGCCACCGCCACGCGCTGCTGCTGGCCGCCGGAAAGCTGCGCGGGGTAATGGCGCATGCGGTGCGCCATGCCCACGCGCTCCAGCGCTTCCTGCACCCGGGCGCGGCGCTCGGTTGCGTGGATGCCGCCGCGGTAGGTGAGCGGCAGTTCGACGTTCTCCTGCACGGTGAGGTCGCCGATCAGGTTGAACGCCTGGAAGATGAAGCCGATCTCGGCGTTGCGGATGCGCGCGCGCTGTGCGGCGTTGAGCGCGGCGACGTCGTGGCCGTTCAGCACGTAGCTGCCGGCGCTGGCCGTGTCGAGCAGGCCGAGGATGGACAGCAGCGTGGTCTTGCCGCAGCCGGACGGACCGGAGATGGAGACGTACTCGCCGCGCGCGATATCGAGGTGCACCTCGCTGAGCGCGTGGGTTTCCACCTCATCGGTCTGGAACACCTTGCGCAGGTCCTTGAGGGTGATGACGTTGGCGGCGTTGGTCATAAAAGCTCCATGAGATTTGTAGGAGCGCACCCTGTGCGCGATGGGGTATTCGGCGAAGAGCGTGATCGCGCACAGGGTGCGCTCCTACGCGGTGTTCATTTCAATCGGATGCGGTCGTACTTGTCCCACTGGCTGGTGTCGGAGAGGATCACCCGGTCGCCGGCCTTCAATCCACGCAGGATCTCCACGCGATCCACCGAGGCCGCGCCGATGCGCACCGGCACGCGGGTGGCGGTGTCGCCACCGGGATCGAGGCGGAACAGGCTGAGATCGCCGTCGGCCTTGGCGAGCGCGGGGCGGCCCACCGAGAGCACGTCGTGCAGCTGGGCGATCAGGATGCGGCCGTCGACGGAGAGGTCGGGCCGCGCGCCGTCCGGCAGCTTGCCGGTGAGGTTCACGTCCACCTGCACGCTGCCGTTGCGCACGGCGGGATCGATGCGCTCCACCTTGCCGTCGACGAGGCCGTCGTGGGTGTCCACGCTGACCGGCATGCCCATCGCCACGTCCTTGGCCTGCACCTCGGGCACCTGCAGGCGCGCGATCAGCACGTCGGGCCGCGCCACGCGCGCGAGGTTGGCGCCGGCGGCGACCTGGGCGCCTTCCTGCACCGCCACTTCCTGCAGCACGCCGGCGATGCCGGCCTTCACCTGCAGTGCGTCGGCCTGGCGTTGGCGCAGTTGCAGGTTGCTCTGCTGCTGCGCCAGCGCGGCCTGCGCCGCATCGATCTGCGCCTTCATGCTGGCGGCGAACGCGGCCACGCGCTGCCGTTCGATTCCCATGCGTTCCTTCAATTGTGCCAGCGCGATCTGGCCCTGCTCGAACTGCACGCGCGGGATCAGGTGCTCCTTCGCGGCAATGGCGTCGGCGTCGGCCTTGACCTTGGCCGAGGCATAGTCGGACTGCGCCTGCGCCTGCGCGGAGCGCTGGTCGAGCAGTTGCGATTCCAGTTCGGCGCGCTTGGCAGCCACCTGTGCCTGCGCCGCGGCGACCTGCGCCTGCGCATTGCGCAATGCGTCCTCGGTGGCCGGATCGGACAGGCGCATCAGCACGGTATCGGGCTGCACGATCGTGCCCGGCCACACCAGGACCTTTTCCACGGTGGCGGGCGTGGCGGCGGCCAGCCAGCGGATCTCGCGCGGCACCAGGGTGCCGGTGGCACGCACCTCGCGCAGCATGTCGCCCTGCTGCACGGCATCGATCCACAGGCTGGAGCGTTCCGCATCGGGCAGCGCCGGACCCAGCCGCCAGACCAGCGCCGCCAGCGCCGCCACGGCCAGCGCCGCACCGCCTGCCATCAGCTTCAGGCGGCGGCGCTTGCGGATGCCATAGATCGGGTTCGCGATATCCATGCGCGATACATGGCAAGCCGCGTGCCAACCGATGCAGGCGCGAAAAACCCTTGCGGATCAAGGCCTGATACCGGCGCCACGCGGCGACCGGGCCGGCGCGCCGTCCGCATCCGGAACGCGGCGTCCGCGAACGGACACCGCGGCGGATTCAATGCGCCTCGCGCAGCCGGTGCATGCCGGCGTGCATCAGGCGGTCGGTCCAGGCGATGCCGATCGCCGAGAGGATGAAGACCACATGGATGATGGTCTGCCACATCACTCCCACCGGGGTGAGCGTGGAGCACTTCAGCCCGAAGCCGTTGGTGCCGGTCTCGGCGATGCTCGCCAGCACGTCGGGCGAGCAGAACGGCAGCCCCTGCAGCGCGCCGGCGGCGATGAAGGTCTTCAGCAGGTGGATCGAGGAGATGCCGATGATCGCCATCGCCAGTTTCACCTTCAGCACCGAGGCGTTGACGTGGCTGAGCCACTCCGGCTGGTCGGGATGCTGCTCCAGCCGCAGGCGCGAGACGAAGGTCTCGTAGCCGCCCACAATCACCATGATCAGCAGATTGGAGATCATCACCACATCGATCAGGCCGAGCACGATCAGCATGATCTCCTGCTCGCCCAGCTCAGGCGCCTCGTGGATCAGGTGCCACAGCTCCTTGCCGAACAGGAACACGTAGACGCACTGCGCCACGATCAGGCCGAGGTAGAGCGGCAGCTACAGCCAGCGCGCGCTGAAGATCAGCAGGGGCAGCGGGCCGAGTCGGGGAGTGGGATGGTCTTGCATGGAAAACGTCCGCGCGGCGCGCCAGCGTAGCGGGCACCGCACAAAGCTGCCAAGCCCCGCTCAACCGGTGTTCTGCAGCCCCTGCGCGACACCGTTGACGCAGGCCACCAGCGCCTGCAGCAGGGCGTCGTCCTGGCGGTCGTCCGCGCGCCAGCGCTTGAGCAGGTCCACCTGCAGCAGGCTCATCGGGTCGATGTAGGGGTTGCGCAGGCGGATCGACGCGGCCAGCCGCGGGTCGCCCTGCAGCAGTTCATCTGCGCCCTTGAGCTTGAGCACCCAGGTGCGGCTGCGCTCGAATTCAGCGCTGATCAGGCCGAAGAAGCCTTCGTGCAGCGGTCCGGCAAGTTTCGAGAACGCCTCGGCGATGGCGAGGTCGCACTTGGCCAGCAGCATCTCCACGTCGTCCAGCGCGTTGGCGAAGAACGGCCAGTCGCGCGCCATCTCGGCCAGCGCCTGCTCGCCGTACTCGGCCGCGCCCCATTCCAGCGCGCTGCCCAGGCCGTACCAGCCGGTGATGATGGAGCGGCACTGCGTCCACGCGAACACCCAGGGGATCGCGCGCAGGTCTTCCACGCCGCGCATGCTGCGCCGGCGCGAGGGGCGCGAGCCCAGCGCCATGCGCTCGATCACGTCGATCGGCGTGGCGCTGCGAAAATAGTCCACGAAGCCCTCGCGCTCGACCAGCGCGCGGTAGGCCTGCCGGCTGCGCGCGGACAGCGCGTGCATGCGCTCGCGCCATTGCGCCTCGCGCGCTTCCTCCTCGCGCGGACGCAGGCTGGCACGCAGCACCGCACCGACGGTCTGTTCGAGGTTGCGCAGCGCCAGCGCGCGGATGCCGTACTTGCGGTGGATCACCTCGCCCTGCTCGGTGACGCGCAGGATGCCCGCCACCGATCCGCGCGGAGAGGACAGCAGCGCCGGCGTGATGCGCGCGCCGCCGCGGCTGGCCGAGCCGCCGCGACCGTGGAAGAAGGCCAGCGCGATGCCATGCTCGCCCGCCACCTCCAGCAGCTCCACCTGGGCGCGCTGCAGGCCCCAGCGCGAGGCCAGCGTGCCGCCGTCCTTGCCGCTGTCGGAATAGCCCAGCATCACCCACTGGCGGTCGCCGCGCGCGGCGAGGTGGGCGCGGTAGAGCGGATCGGCGAGCAGCGCGCGCAACGTGGCGGGCGCGTTCTTGAGGTCGTCGATGGTTTCGAAGAGCGGGGCGATGTCCAGAGGAACAACGATTTTCGCGTTCGCCTCCCAGCTCTTGTCAAACAACGCGCTCCTTGCGTTTGCCTCCTCTCCCCTCAGGGGAGAGGATTGAGGTGAGGGGCCGGGGCTCGCGGAGGTATTGCCATTGCTGATCGCACCGACGACAGCATTCGGCAAGCTCGTCTCCTCACCCCAGCCCTCTCCCCGGAGGGGAGAGGGAGAAAGCAATCCCCCGTGCCGCGCCAGCGCCAGCACCGCCAGCACGTCGGCGGCGGAGCGCGCCATGCTGATGATGTACAGGCCGGTGGCTTCCGCGCCGTAGCGGCGTCGCGCATCGCGCAGGGCGGCGAACACCGCGCGCAGCGAAGTCGCCACGCTGTCCTCGCTGGCGACGAAATCGCGCTCGCCGCGCAGGCAGGCGTGCAGCGCCGCCACGCGCTCGTCCACGCCGCGCTTCGCCCAGTCGGCATCGCCGAGCAGCGCGGCCAATGCGTCGTCGTGCACGCGCGAGTCCTGCCGCGCGTCGAGCCGCGCGAGGTGGAAACCGAAACTGCGCACGCGCCAGATCAATCGCTGCACCGCATAGGCGCCCGCGTGCAAGCCGCGATGGTCGACCAGGCTGGCGGCGATCAGTTCGAGGTCGTCGCGCAGCTCGTCGGCGGAGGCGTAGGCCTCGGGGTGCCCGTCCTCGTGGGTGGCTTCGAGCCGCGCGCCGATCAGGGTGAGCAGGGAGCGGTACGGCATGTCGGCGTGGCGCGGGCGGATGCGCGCCGCAGCCTGCGGAAAACGTGCGCGGTAGTCGTCCAGCCGCTGGCGCAGGCGCGGATCAAGCTGCACGCGCCCCTCGGTCTGGCTCAGCAGGCGCGCCAGCGCGGCGACGTCGGCGATGTAGCGCTCCAGCACCTGCGCGCGCTGGCTGGCGAGGCTGGCGGCGATGGTGTCGGCGCCCACGTTGGGGTTGCCGTCCATGTCGCCGCCCACCCAGGTGGCAAAGCTGAGCAGGCGCGGCAACGGCACCGCCACGCCGTAGACCGCCTGCAGCGCCTCGGCCAGCGATTCGTAGAGCGCCGGCACGATGCGGTAGATCGGATCGGCGAGATAGAAGCCCACGTGGTCGCGCTCGTCCTGCACGCTGGGCCGCACCGGCGAGGCCTCGGCGGTCTGCCAGCCGGCGGTGAGCGCCATGTGGATGCGCTCCTCGTCCTCGCCGCGTTCCTGCGGCGTGCGGCCACTGTCGAAGCCGTCGACGAGCGCGCGCACGATGGCCTGCTCCTTTTCCAGCAGCGAGGCGCGCACCGCCTCGGTGGGGTGCGCGGTGAACACCGGCTCCACCTGCAGCCGCAGCAGCCATTCCAGCAGTTCGTCCGCCGTGACGTCCTGCGCCTTCAGCCGCTCCAGCACGTCGCGCAGCGATTCCGGCTGCGGCGCGCCGCCGGCGCGCTGGTAGTCGCGGCGGCGGCGGATGCGGTGCACGCGCTCGGCGATGTTCACCGCGTTGAAGTAGGTGGCGAAGGCGCGCGCCAGCGCTTCCGCGTGCGCCACGTCCAGCCCGCCCAGCGGATCGGCCAGCCCGGCCAGCGGCGCGCCTTCCTGCCGACGCGCGATGGCGGCGACGCGCACGCGCTCCACCTCGTCGAGGAAGGCCGGCGCCACCTGCTCGGCGAGCATGCGACCGACCAGGGCGCCGAGCCGGCGCACATCGTCGCGCAGCGGCGCATCGGGCAAGGCGGGCTCGGGACTGCGGGAAGCGTTCATCACGACGGCATCGGTTCGCAGGGGGCGGAAATCCAAGCCTAGCGCATGCGCGACTGTTTTGCTGCAATGCCGCAAAACCCTTCGATCGGCTGCCGCACGGCCTCGTCGCAGGCATGCTCGTGCGCACGCCGCTATAATCGCCGTTCCCCGTCGAGGGGCGCTGCGACCGTGGGTGCATGCGGTTCCATCCGCAACCTCCTGCACATCCCTGTGCAGGCTCTTCACCCGAACGGCCAGGCTCGACGGTATTTTTCTGAAACGGCGCCCGGTTTGTCCCCACCAGAACCGGAGCTGCACATGAACGCCGCACTCAAAGAAAACAGCCACGACTGCAAGATCCGCGACATCGGCCTCGCCGATTTCGGTCGCAAGGAGCTGGACATCGCCGAGCACGAGATGCCGGGCCTGATGTCGATCCGCCGCAAGTACGCCGCCTCCACGCCGCTGAAGGGCGTGCGCGTGACCGGCTCGTTGCACATGACGATCCAGACCGCGGTGCTGATCGAGACGCTGAAGGACATCGGCGCCGACGTGCGCTGGGCCTCGTGCAACATCTTCTCGACCCAGGACCACGCCGCCGCCGCGATCGCCGCGACCGGCACGCCGGTGTTCGCCTGGAAGGGCGAAACGCTGGAGGAATACTGGGACTGCACGCTGGACGCGCTCTCCTTCCCCGACGGCAAGGGCGGCTTCCTCGGCCCGCAGCTGGTGGTGGACGACGGCGGCGATGTGACGCTGCTGATCCACAAGGGCTACGAGCTGGAGAACGGTTCCAAGTGGGTCGACGAGAAGGCTTCCTCGCATGAGGAGCAGGTCATCAAGAACCTGCTGAAGCGCGTGCACGCCGAGCGCCCGGGCTACTGGCACACCGTGGTCAAGGACTGGAAGGGCGTCTCCGAAGAGACCACCACCGGCGTGCACCGCCTGTACCAGCTGGCCGAGGCGAAGTCGCTGCTGATTCCCGCGATCAACGTCAACGACTCGGTGACCAAGAGCAAGTTCGACAACCTGTACGGCTGCCGCGAATCGCTGGCCGACGGCCTGAAGCGCGCGATGGACGTGATGCTGGCCGGCAAGGTGGCCGTGGTCTGCGGCTACGGCGACGTGGGCAAGGGCTGCGCGCACAGCCTGCGCGCCTACGGCGCGCGCGTGGTGGTCACCGAGATCGACCCGATCAATGCGCTGCAGGCGGCGATGGAAGGTTTCGAGGTCAACACGGTTGAATCCACGCTGGGCCGCGGCGACATCTACGTCACCACCACCGGCAACAAGGACGTGCTGACGCTGGCCCACATGCAGGGCATGAAGGACCAGGCCATCGTCTGCAACATCGGCCACTTCGACAACGAGATCCAGGTCGACGCGCTGAACGCCTCGGGTGCCACCCGCCTCAACATCAAGCCACAGGTGGACAAGTACACGTTCAAGGATGGTCGCAGCATCTTCCTGCTCGCCGAAGGCCGCCTGGTGAACCTGGGCTGCGCCACCGGCCACCCCAGCTTCGTGATGTCCAACAGCTTCTCCAACCAGACGCTGGCGCAGATCGACCTGTGGGCGAACAAGGACAAGTACGAAGCCAAGGTCTACATCCTGCCCAAGAAGCTGGACGAGGAAGTCGCGCGCCTGCACCTGGAGAAGATCGGCGTGAAGCTCACCACTCTGACCAAGGAACAGGCCAGCTACCTCGGCGTGCCGATGGAAGGCCCGTACAAGCCGGATCACTACCGCTACTGATCGGCGGGTTTCGGCATTGCGATAAAGGAACGGGCGCCGCAAGGCGCCCATTTTGCTTATGCCAACTGCACGATCTGGTTCAGCACCAGCAACACTTCGGCGAACAGCTTGTCGTCCACCTTGCGCATCGGATGCGGTTTGCCGCCACGCAATCGCCAGTCGAACGACTTGGGCTGATGGCACAGCACATAGCTGTTTGCGCCCGACTTGCGTCCGCCCGCCACGCCCGCGGCGACGGCAAAGGGATTGGTGGCGTTGTAGCTGGCCGTCGTCATTGGCAGCCCGACCACCAGCGATGTGCGCTCATTGAACGCCTTGGGCGACAACACGAGGAACGGGTGTACGTCGCGCATTTCGCGCCCGGCCTGCGGGTTGCAGTCGATCCAGATCACGTCCTGCCGATCCGGCACCCATGCGCGCGTGGATTTTCGAGCGGTCTTGCTTACCACCCCTCGGCCCCGACGCGCTTGCCAACGGACATGGCCTCGCCACCGTGACTCTGCGGGTCGAACCTGGCCAAGCGCTGTTCGAGCGTAAGCGGCGCGTCCTCCACCGGAGTAACGACGACGCGGCCATCCTCGACAACAACACTTACGCGCTGATCGGCACGCAAATGCGCCGCACGCGCGATCGCCGCCGGCAGACGCACGCCCAGGTTGTTGCCCCAATGCTTGATGTCCAGCACCACGGTCGTCATCGCCCACTCCCGTCACATTACGTTTATACGAAGTCTAAACTTGACTGGCTTCGCAAGCAACCACGGAATCGTCACGGCCGCCAGTTCGCGTTGTTTTCCCAGAACGCCACCGAACGCCGATATGCCTCGCGGTCCAACGGCACGCCGGAGCCGCCCTCTTCCACACCCAGCGCGTTGCGCAGCATGGTGATCGGCGCCATCGGGATCTCCTCCGGCTCCATGGTGTAGAGGCAGCCCACGATGCCCCAGTCGGCGTCGATGGGTTCGCCTTCCTTTTCTAGCTGCTCGCGGTTGTAGAGGATCACCACGAGGTAGTTCGCCACCGGCGATTCCACGCCCTCGAACCAGCGCACCAGCACAGGCAGTTCGGCCCTGGTGCGCGCCTCGTAGGCGCTGCGCAGCTGATGCCGATTGACGTCGGTGATCGGCACGGTGAGGCAGCGCGTGGAGGTCCAGTTGCGGTGCACGTGCAGCTTGCAGAACGGCGCATAGCCTTCGAGCACGCACAGCGGCGGCTCTGCGTTCAAGCGCTGCTGAAACGCCTCGGGCATGCAGTCCTGGATGGCGTTTCCGCGCGGCTCGCGCGGAAACAATCGGGCGCGCGCGAACGGGGTGAGGACGATGGACATGGCGCTGCAACCGAGCAATGGCTCCACAGGTTAACCCGGCTCTCGGCCCGATACTCCGGACTTTGGCCATGAAACACGACGTCATGCCCGCGCAAGCGGGCATCCATCGCTGCTATTCCGATTCGAAGCCCATGGATTCCCGCTTGCGCGGGAACGACGTCTCGCTGAGTTCGATGTTTGAAGTCTCGCCCGAGCCATGGAGAGAATCATTTGGACATCTATCCTTTCATCGCGATGAACGTATAGAATTGTCCGGAGCATCCCCGAAGGACTCCCATGCCCGCCATCAGCCTCGAATTCTTCCCGCCCAAGACCGACGAGCAGCGCGCCCAGCTGGACCAGGCTGCGCAGGTGCTGAAGGCCTGGCGGCCCGAGTACGCCTCGGTGACCTTCGGCGCCGGCGGCTCCACGCTGAGCTACACCAGTGACACCGTGGCGCACCTGCACACCATGCACGGCCTCGCGGTGGCGCCGCACCTGTCCTGCATGGGCGGCACGCGCGCCGAGATCCGCACCCTGCTCGACGGCTACAAGGCCGCCGGCTATCGCCGCATCGTGGCGCTGCGCGGCGACCTGCCTTCCGGCATGGCCAGTGCGGGCGACTTCCGCTACGCCGCCGAGCTGGTGCGCTTCATCCGCGAGCACTCGGGCGACCATTTCCACATCGAGGTGGCGGCGTATCCGGAAATCCACCCGCAGGCCGGCGATGCCCATGCCGACCTGCACCACTTCAAGGCCAAGGTGGACGCCGGCGCGAACGGCGCGATCACCCAGTACTTCTTCAACCCGGACGCGTATTTCCGCTTCGTGGAGGACGCGTACAAGCTCGGCGTGCGGGTGCCGATCGTGCCGGGCATCATGCCGATCGCGAACTACAGCCAGTTGCAGCGTTTCTCCGACCTGTGCGGCGCGGAGATTCCGCGCTGGATCGCCAAGCGCATGCAGGCGCACGGCGACGATGCAACCGCGGTGCGTGCGCTGGGCGCCGAAGTGGTGGCGCAGATGTGCCGACGGCTGCTGGACGGCGGCGCGCCGGGCCTGCATTTCTACACGCTGAACCGCGCCAAGGCCACGCGGGCCGTGCTGGAACAACTGGATTAAACCGCCGGGCTGATTCACGGTCGCGACGTCGACGCATCGCTATGCTGGCGCGATGCGCGTTCTTGCCCTGCTGCTGCTTCCGCTCTGCACCGTCGCCCTGCCGGCGCGGGCGCAGAACCCGATCCACCACTGCGTGGATGCGCACGGCAATCCGCTGTTCACCGACCAGCCCTGCACGTCCCAGCAGGCCACCCCGGTGCAGGCGCCTACGCCCGCGCCCGGCGCGAGCGTGGCCGCGCCCGGCCTGCCGGTGCCCCTGCAGCGTTGCGCCAGCACCGCGGCGGAGCTGCGCCAGCGCGTGATCGACGCCTTCGCCGCGCGCGACCCGAACCAGCTGGCCGGGCTGATGCTGTGGCGCGGCTATGGCCGCGTGTCGGCGGTCGGCGACCTCCGCGCGCTGAATCGGCTGGTGCAGCAGCCGTTGCTGGAGATCCACTTCGGCGACGATCCGGACGACGATCCCGCCGCCGGCGGCAGTGCAGCCGCGCCACCCACGACGCCCACCGACGAACTGCGGTTGCGCACCGGCGACGACGGGGCGCACTTCGCCATCACCCGCCAGGCCGGCTGCCTGTGGTTGCGCTACGGCGGCTGACCCTTCGTGCTGCGCCGCAAATATCGGCGCGAGGCAGGCGGGATTATCATGGGCGGTCCCCAACGGAGATTCGCCATGGCGCAGCAGTACCCTGAATGGATCTGGCAGAACGGCGCGATCAAGCCGTGGGCCGAGGCCACCACCCACGTGATGTCGCACGCGCTGCACTACGGCTCCTCGGTGTTCGAAGGCATCCGCAGCTACGCCACGCCGGACGGCGCGGCGATCTTCCGCCTCACCGACCACCTCAACCGCCTGTTCCACTCGGCGAAGATCTACGACATGGCACTGCCATGCACGCGCGACGAACTCGCCGCGGCCTGCCGCGAGGTCATCCGCAAGAACGGCCTCTCCGCCGCCTACCTGCGCCCCGTGGCGTGGCGCGGTCTGGGCGGTTTCGGGCTGTCCGCCGAGACGCCGATCGACGTGGCCGTGGCCGCTTGGCCGATGGGTCCCTACCTCGGGCCGGAGGCGTTGGAGAACGGCATCACCGCCTGCGTGTCGAGCTGGCAACGCTTCGCGCCCAACACCATCCCGGCCGGCGCCAAGGCCGGCGGCAACTACCTGTCCGGCCAGCTGATCGCGCGCGAGGCGCGCCGGCTCGGCTTCGGCGAGGGCATCGCGCTGGCTTCCACCGGCCTGCTCAGCGAAGGCGCGGGCGAGAACATCTTCCTGGTGTTCGACGGCGTGCTGCACACCACGCCGGCCAGCGCGTCCATCCTCACTGGCATCACGCGCCACTCGCTGATCACGCTGGCGCGCGAGGACGGCATCGAGGTGATCGAGCGCGACCTCCCGCGCGAATACCTCTACCTCGCCGACGAGGTGTTCATGTGCGGCACCGCCGCCGAAGTCACCCCGATCCGCGCGGTCGACGGCAAGCAGATCGGCGCCGGCAAGGCCGGTCGCGTCACCCGCCGCATCCAGGAGCTGTTCTTCGGCCTGTTCAACGGCAAGACCAACGACCAGTGGGGCTGGCTGGAACCGGTTTGACACTTGAGCCCCTCTCCCATCTGTGGGAGAGGGGTTGGGGAGAGGGCCGCTTCTGCAAGGCAGCTTCGCCAGCTTGCCCTCCCCCCCGCCCCCCTCTCCCGCAAACGGGCGAGGGGAGTTAAGCAAGCCGCTATCATGCGCGGATGTCCGATCCGATCTCCGCCCTCCCCGTCATCCGCCTGAAATCCGACCGCGCGCCCGGCCACCCTTGGGTGTGGTCGGCGCAGTTGCATAAACCCGAGGCGCGCCTGCCGCCGGGCAGCGTGGTGGATGTGGTGGATGCGAAGAACCGCTTCATTGGACGCGGCTTCTGGAATGGCCATGCGCGCATCGCGCTGCGCCTGCTCAGCGCCGATCCCGCCGAGACCATCGACGCCGGCTGGATCGCCGCGCGCATCCGCCGCGCCGTGCAGCTGCGCCGTGAACTGCTGCAGCTCGACGAGGACACCGACGCCTGGCGCGTGGTGCACAGCGAGGGCGACGGGCTCAGCGGCCTGATCGTGGATCGCTACGCCGATATCCTCGTGGTCGAATACTTCGCCGCCGGCATGTGGAAGTTCCGCGAGGCCATCCACGCCGCGTTCGCCGCCGAGTTTCCCGGTGCGCGGCTGTACTGGTTCGCCGAAAGCCACGTGCAGAAGCAGGAATCCTTCGACTGCCGCGCCGCCGAGGTGCCGACCGCGGTGGAGGTGCACGAGCACGGCCTGCGCTTCCACGCCGCGCCCGGCTCGGGCCACAAGACCGGCTTCTTCGCCGACCAGCGCGACAACCGCCAGCGCTTCGCGGAACTGGCGCGCGGCCGCCGCATGCTCGACCTGTGCTGCAACGCCGGCGGTTTCGCCGTGCACGCGATGGCTGGCGGCGCACGTGAAGCGGTAGGCGTGGACATGGACGCCGGCATCCTCGACATCGCCCGCGCCAACGCCGCCGCGAACGACGTAACGGTGGATTTCCAGCAGGCCGACATCTTCGACTGGCTGCGCGCGGCGGTGGCGCGCGGCGAAAAGTACGACGCGGTGGTCCTCGATCCCGCCAAGCTCACCCGCGACCGCAGCAAGGTGATGGACGCGCTGAAGAAATACTTCGCGATGAACCGCCTCGCGCTCGACGTGATCCCGCCCGGCGGCCTGCTGCTCAGCTGCTCGTGCACCGGCCTGGTCAGCGAGGCGGATTTCCTGGAGATGCTGCGCCGCGTGGCACTCAACGCGGGCCGCGAGATCCAGATCCTCGAGGTGCGCGGCGCCGGCGCCGACCATCCGGTGCGCGCCGACGTGCCGGAAAGCCGCTACCTCAAGGCGGTGTTCTGCCGGGTGGAGTGACCCCGCGGGAACGCTGTTGGAGCGCACCCTGTGCGCGAAAGCTTTTCGCCTTGATCGAACCACCAAGGTATTCGCGCACAGGGTGCGCTCCTACAGCGGCAATTCAGGCTTTGCGCGGCAAACGCCCCTTCAACGCCGCCGCATCGAACGGTCCCGCCTCGGCGATCAAGGCGCGCGCTGCCTCCACCTGGTCCCAGGTGTTCCACAGCAGCACGCCGCGCACGCGGCCGTGGTCGAGGTAATACACCACGCCTTCGCGGTTGGGCTCGCGCCAGTCCTCGACCACGTCCAGCCGCGTGTCGAGCAGGCCCACGGCCTCGTAGCCGAGATCGAACAGGTCGGAATAGAAGAACGGCAGCGTGTCGTAGCTGTCCGCGGCGCCGGCCATGGCGCGGCCGGCGTGGCGGCCCATGCTGACGGCGGCGTCTTCGTGCTCCACGCGCAGACGCCGATCCAGCGCAGGGTTGTGGAAGTTCGCCACGTCGCCGGCGGCCCAGATGTCGGGATCGCTGCTGTGCAGTTGCGCGTCGACCACGATGCCGTTGTCGATCTTGAGGCCGGCCTGTTCGGCCAGCGCAGTGTTCGGCGTAACGCCGAGGCCGGCCACCGCGGCTTCCACCCGCAGCAAGCTGCCGTCGGACAGGCTCAGCTCCACGCCGCCGTCGGTGGGCTTGCTGCCGGTCACGCGCACGCCGCTGCGCACGTCCACGCCGTGCTGGCGGTAGTAGCCGTCAAGATAACGCGCGAGCCCGTCGGGGTAGCGGCCTGCGCCGAGGTGCGCATCGGGAAACAGCAGGCACACCTTGCAGCCGGCGCCGCGCAGCGAGGCGGCCAGTTCGGCGCCGATGAAGCCGCCGCCGATCACCGCGATGATCGCGCCGGGCTGGGCGTAACGGCGCAAGGCCTGGTAATCGTCCAGCGTGCGGAAGTGGATGATGCGGTCGCCGCCCTCGAATGGCAGCCGCCGCGGCGTGGCGCCGGTGGCGAGCAGCAGGCGGCGATAGCGATACGCGTCGCCCTGCCCGTCGCGCGCCACGTGCGCCGCGCGGTCCAGCGCCACGATGCGCCGGTCCTGGTACAGCTTCGCGCCGCTGGCCGCGGTGCCGAGGTCGATGTCCGCCAGCGTCTTGCCGCCCTTCCACAGCGCCTTGGACAGCGGCGGCCGCTGGTATGGCGGCGCCGTCTCGGCACCGACGAGCCCCACGTTCGCCGCGGCATCCATCTCGCGGATCGCCTTCGCCGCGGCGTCCGCCGCCATGCCGCCGCCGACGATCAGGTAATCGTGCACGTGGTCCATGATCTGCTCCGTTGCCCATCGTTCCGGCCATCATGCGCGCCCACGGCGAATGCGGTGTGAAGTCGCAAGGCCTGCGACGGCAGGACGTACACTGGCGCATCCGATTCCGGTGAAACCCGCCATGCCCGCCAGCGAAACCCTGCTCATCGTCCTCGTCGTGCTCGCCCTGGTGCTGCTGGCGCTGCAAGTCGCCCTGCTGCTGCGCGGGCGCGGCGACGCCGGCCTGGCCGCGAAGCTCGACGCACTGAAGGACGACAACGAACGCCTGCAACGCGCATTGCGCGAGGAGCAGCGCAGCGGCCGCGAGGAACTGCAGCAGGGTTTCGAACGCTTCCGCGGCCACGTCAGTGAGCAATTGGGCGGCATGTCGCGCCAGCAAGCCGAGCGCATCGACGGTTTCGGCCAGCGCCTCGCCGCGCTCACCGATGGCACCAACGCCGGCCTGCAGACGCTGGCGCAGCGCCTCACGGAGGACGCGCGCAAGAGCCGCGAGGAACTCACACAGGCCTTGAACCGCTTCGGCGAACAGCAGCAGCAGCGCCTTACCGCACTCGGCGCCGAGCACGAGAAGCGCATGGGCGAAGTGCGCGCCACGCTGGAGGGCCAGCTGAAAACGCTGCGCGAGGACAACGCCGCCCAACTGGAAAAGATGCGCGCCACCGTGGACGAGAAGCTGCAATCCACGCTGGAGACGCGCCTCGGTCATTCGTTCAAGCTGGTCTCCGAGCGGCTGGAGGCGGTCCAGCGGGGCCTGGGTGAAATGCAGAGCCTAGCCACCGGCGTGGGCGACCTGAAGCGCGTGCTGGGCAACGTGAAGACACGCGGCATCCTCGGCGAGGTGCAGCTCGGCGCGCTGCTGGAACAGCTGCTGATCGCCGAGCAGTACGAGGCAAATGTGGCTACCGTGCCCGGCTCCGCCGAGCGTGTGGAGTTCGCCATCCGCCTGCCCGGCGCCGACCGCGAGCACCCGGTATGGCTGCCGGTGGACGCCAAGTTCCCGCGCGAGGACTACGAGCGCCTGCTCGACGCGCAGGAACGCGCCGATGCCGACGCCGCCAATCTCGCCGCGATCGCGCTGGAGCGCCGCGTGCGCGAAGAGGCCAAGACGATTCGCGCCAAGTACGTGGCGCCGCCGCACACCACCGACTTCGCGATCCTGTTCCTGCCCACCGAGGGCCTGTACGCCGAAGTGCTGCGCCGGCCCGGCCTGTTCGAGGCCTTGCAGCACGAGCATCGCGTCACCGTGGCCGGCCCCACCACGCTCAGCGCCCTGCTCAACAGCCTGCAGATGGGCTTCCGCACGCTGGCGATCCAGCAGCGTTCCAGCGAAGTGTGGCAATTGCTCGGTGCGGTGAAGAGCGAGTTCGGCAAATTCGCCAATATCCTCGAGAAGGCCGAGCGCCAGCTCAACACCGTGAGCAAGAGCATCGGCGACGCCGGCAAGAAGACCCGCACCATCGAACGGCGTTTGCGCGGCGTGGAGTCGCTGTCCGGCGACGACGCGACGCGCCTGCTCGGCGATGCCGTGGTCGACACCGACGCCGACGCCGAACCGGACGACGAGGCATGAACTCCCATCGCCGCTCGCTCGGCGAACACCGCCACCGGCTGGCCGCACTGGCCGACGAGGTGCTGTGCCTGCGTGCGGCGCTGCCGCGGCGCGATCGCCTGCTGGCCGGCCTCGCCCATGCGCTGCGCGCCGTGCTCGCCGCCAGCCTCGGTTACTGGGCCGCGCAGGCACTGGGTCTGGAACAGGGCTACTGGGCCGCGATCACGGCGATCTCGGTGAGCCAGAGCAGCTACGCCGAAGTGCGTACTTCCTCGCGCGACCAGTTCATCGGTGCGATGCTCGGCGGCCTGGTCGGCCTGGCCGCCGCCACGCTGGGACATGAGCACTACCTCGCCTACGTGCTGGCGGTGGTCGTGGGCCTGCTGGCCTGCTGGCTGCTCAACCTGGGCGCGGCCGGCCGCATCAGCGGCATCACCTCCACGATCATCCTGCTGGTGCCGCACGAAGGCGCGTTCTGGCAGTTCGCGCTGTTCCGGCTGGGCGAGGTCACGCTGGGCGCAATCGCCGCGCTGCTGGTGACGCGCGTGCTTGATCCGCTGGAGCGGCGCTGGTTCGGCGACACGCCGCCGCCGTGATCCGCCCCGACGTTACACTAGGCCGGACTGATCTCCCGGACTTCCCCATGAGCGATCCCACCCCGAACGACGTCACCCGCGAGCAGGCCGAGGAGGCCGTACGCGTCCTGCTGCGCTGGGCCGGCGAGGACCCCGCGCGCGAAGGCCTGCTCGACACGCCCAAGCGCGTGGTGAAGGCCTATCGCGACTGGTTCTCCGGCTACGCCGAGGACCCGGCCGACTACCTGCGCCGCACCTTCAAGGAAGTCGAGGGCTACGACGAGATGGTCGTGCTGCGCGACATCGAGTTCGAGAGCCATTGCGAGCACCACATGGCGCCGATCATCGGCCGCGCCCACGTCGGCTACCTGCCGACCAACCGCGTGGTCGGCATCAGCAAGCTGGCGCGCGTGGTGGAAGGCTACGCGCGCCGCTTCCAGGTGCAAGAGAAGCTCACCGCGCAGATCGCCCACTGCATCCAGGAAAACCTGCAGCCCGTCGGCGTGGCGGTGGTGGTCGACGCCAGCCACGAATGCATGACCACGCGCGGCGTGCACAAGCGCGGCGTGTCGATGGTCACCAGCCAGATGCTGGGCGCGTTCCGCGACGACGCACGCACGCGTGCCGAGTTCCTGGATTTCATCGGGCTGCACGGCAGCATGCGGCGATGAAACGCGCGGTCCTCGCCGCGCTGTGCCTGCTGCCGCTCGCCGTCGCCGCGCAGGATTCGCGCAACGCCTACCTGCGCCAGTTCGACATCGACGGCAACGGCTGCGTGAGCGAAGCCGAATACGTGGCCTACATGAGCCGCGGCTTCGAGCGCATGGACAGCAACCACGACGGCGTGCTGGAGCCGGACGAACTGCCCGGCGGCCACGGCAAGCCGGAGACGCTGAAGGAATGGCAGGCCAACCTGCGCCGCCAGTTCCACAAGCTGGACCGCCGCCGCACCGGTTGCCTGGACGCGCAGGAACTCACGGCGCCGCCGGGCTGAGAACCTGACCGCCCATCGACGTTTCGCCGCGGGCCAGCCGCGTCGCGACGCGATGCGCTATCGTTTCGCGTCCGCCGCCGCCATCCGTGCCATGAGCCAACCCGCCGCCCACGTCCCGCGCCGCCACGCCGCCCTCGCCTTCATCTTCGTCACCGTGATGCTGGACATGCTGGCGTTCGGCATCATCATCCCGGTGCTGCCGCACCTGATCGTCGACCTGATCGGCGGCAGCATCGCGAAGGCCGCGGTCTGGGTAGGCGCGTTCGCCGCGTTGTTCATGGCGATGCAGTTCGTGTTCTCGCCGGTGCAGGGCGCGCTGTCGGACCGGTTCGGCCGGCGCACGGTGATCCTGATCTCCAGCTTCGGGCTGGGCGTGGACTTCATCGTGATGGCGCTGGCGCCGGTGCTGTGGCTGCTGTTCCTGGGCCGCGCGGCGTCGGGCATCTGCGCGGCGAGCTTCTCCACCGCGAACGCCTACATCGCCGACATCGTGCCGAAGGAAAAGCGCGCCGCCGCGTTCGGCATGCTGGGCGCTGCGTTCGGCATCGGCTTCATCGTGGGCCCGGCGCTGGGCGGCTTCCTCGGCCACTGGCACCTGCGCCTGCCGTTCTGGGTGGCTGCCGCTCTGTCGCTGGTGAATTTCTGCTACGGATACTTCGTGCTGCCGGAATCGTTGCCGAAAGAGCGTCGCGCGCCGCGCTTCGACTGGCGCCACGCCAACCCGTTCGGCGCGGTGGTGCTGCTGCGCCGTTACCCGCAGGTGTTCGCGCTGGCCACGGTGTTCTTCCTGATCAACCTTGCGCAGTTCTCGCTCAACTCCACCTACGTGCTGTTCACCGACTACCGCTTCGGCTGGGGACCGCAGGCGGTGGGCTACACGCTGGGCCTGGTCGGCCTGTGCAGCGGCCTGGTGCAGGCGGTGCTGGTGCGCCGGCTGGTGCCGAAGCTGGGCGAGCGGCGGATGATCCTGCTCGGCCTGTCGCTGTGCGTGCTGGGCTATCTCGCGTTCGGCCTCGCACCCACCGCCTGGCTGTTCCTGCTGGCGATCCCGGTGTTCTGTCTCGGCGGCCTCGCCGGCCCGCCGGCGCAGTCGATGATGACCCACCAGGTCGATCCGCACGAGCAGGGCCGCCTGCAGGGCGCGCTGACCAGTCTCGCCAGCCTCGCCGGCATCTTCGGCCCGGCGATGTTCGCCAACCTGTTCGCATTGTTCATCAGCGACCACGCGCCGGTGCATCACCTGCCGGGCGCGGCCTTCGTGCTGGCCGCACTGCTGCTGCTCGCGGCGACACTGGTGGCGATCCGCGCCACCCGGCATGCCGCGACGGCATCGGCCTCGGCCGACGACATCGCCGTCGCGCCCATGGCACAAGCATCCCTCGGCGACGTGCTCGCCACCGACCTGTCTTCCCCCGACCCCACGGAGCCAACCCGATGAGCCTTTCCATGTACCAGGCCAGCGTCCCCGTCTTCACGCGCGCCCTCGGCAACCTGCGTCACGTGCTGCAGCAGGGCGAGGCGCACGCCAAGGCGAAGAACGTCGGCGACGCCGTGCTGCTGCAGACTCGCCTGATCCCCGACATGCTGCCGCTGGTGAAGCAGGTGCAGATCGCCTGCGACATGGCCGCCCGCGGCTGCGCCCGCCTCGCCGGCGTCGAGCCGAAGTCCTTCGCGGACAACGAGGCCACGTTGGCCGAACTGCATGCGCGCATCGACGCCGCGACCGCCTACGTACAGGGCTTCCAACCCGCGCAGATCGACGGCAGCGAGACGCGCAGCGTGGTCTTCCCCAGCCGCAACAGCCCCACCGGCGAGCAGCGCTTCGAAGGCCAGGCCTACCTGTTCGACTACGTGCTGCCCAACCTGTTCTTCCACTGCACCACCGCCTACGCGATCCTGCGCGAGGCCGGCGCCGAACTGGGAAAGGCGGATTTCCTCGGCAAGTTCTGAGCCGACGCGGGTGGCGATGGCTCGCCGCTTGAGCCTCTCTGCGATCCGGTTCATGGATGGCAAGTTTCAAAGTGGTATCGCCCGCCTGCCAGAGACCGAAAGGCCGCCGCAGGCGAACCAAGGTGCGGAATCGGAAGGCTGTGGCGAGCACCCACCCCTCGCCAACCCTCTCCCCAGAAGGGAGAGGGAGCCAACGTGCCAGCGTCACACCTCCCCGTCATATCTGCGAAAATCCGCCCCTCGCCCCAACGAAACTCGCCCGCTCCCTGATGCTGCGCCTCACCGACATCAAGCTGCCGCTCGATCACGCGGACGACGCCCTGCCCGCCGCGATCCGCGCGAAGCTCGGCATCAAGCCTGAGGCGCTGCATGGCTGCACCGTATTCCGCCGCGGCTACGACGCGCGCAAGCGCGGCGCGATCGCGCTGATCTACACGCTGGACGTCGACGTGGACGACGAGGCGACGTTGCTGGCGCGCCATGCGGACGACCGCCACGTGCAGCCCACGCCGGATACCGGCTACCACTTCGTGGCGCAGGCACCGGCAAGACTCGAACACCGGCCCATCGTGATCGGCTTCGGCCCCTGCGGCCTGTTCGCGGCGCTGATCCTGGCCGAGATGGGCTTCCGCCCCATCGTGCTGGAACGCGGCAAGGCGGTGCGCGAGCGCACCAAGGACACCTGGGACCTGTGGCGCAAGCGCGAGCTGCATCCGGATTCCAACGTGCAGTTCGGCGAGGGCGGCGCGGGCACGTTTTCCGACGGCAAGCTGCACAGCCAGATCCGCGATCCGCGGCATCATGGCCGCAAGGTGCTCGTCGAGTTCGTCAAGGCCGGCGCGCCGGAGGAAATCCTCTACGTCAGCAAGCCGCACATCGGCACGTTTCGGCTGGTGACGATGGTGGAGAACATGCGAACCGCCATCGAATCGCTGGGCGGCGAGATCCGCTTCGGCCAGCGCGTGGACGACCTGCTGATCGAGACCGACGCGCAGGGCGGGCGCCAGGTGCGCGGCGTGCGGCTGGCCGGCGGCGAGGAGCTGCGCAGCGACCACGTGGTGCTGGCGCTGGGCCACAGCGCGCGCGACACGTTCGAGATGCTGCACGCGCGCGGCGTGTACATGGAGGCCAAGCCGTTCTCGATCGGCTTCCGCATCGAGCATCCGCAGTCGCTGATCGACCACGCGCGCTTCGGCCCGCAGGCCGGTCATCCCATCCTGGGCGCAGCCGATTACCACCTTGTGCACCACGGCCGCGATGGCCGCTCGGTGTACAGCTTCTGCATGTGCCCCGGCGGCACCGTGGTGGCCGCCACCAGCGAGCCGGGACGCGTGGTGACGAACGGCATGAGCCAGTACTCGCGCAACGAACGCAACGCGAACGCGGCGATCGTCTGCGACATCGCGCCGGCCGACTACGCGCCGTACGGCGAGGGTCCGCTGGCCGGCATCGCGCTGCAGCGGCACTGGGAATCGAACGCCTACGCCCTGGGCGGCGGCGACTACAGCGCACCGGGCCAGCGCGTGGGCGACTTCCTCGCGGGCAAGCCTTCGCGCGCCTTCGGCGAGGTGCAGCCTTCGTACAAGCCGGGCGTGCATCTCACCGATCTCTCCACCGCCCTGCCCGACTATGCGGTGGCCGCGATCCGCGCCGCGATCCCCGCGTTCGACCGCCAGATCAAGGGCTACGCGCTGCCCGACGCGATGCTCACCGGGGTAGAGACGCGCACTTCCTCGCCGGTGCGCATCAAGCGCCGCGACGAAGACCTGCAGAGCCTCAACACGCGCGGCCTGTATCCGGCCGGCGAGGGGGCGGGCTATGCGGGCGGCATTCTTTCCGCGGCGGTGGACGGGATACGCGTGGCGGAAGCGGTGGCTCTGGCGATCGCTGGCGAACAGGCGATATCGCCGTAGGAGCGCACCCTGTGCGCGAATATTTTGGCTCCGATCGAGCACCAGAGCATTCGCGCACAGGGTGCGCTCCTACAGGCACATCAACGCCACTCCACGCGGCCGACCACCCGGCCCAGTGCGACATCCATCTTCTTGCACAGCTTGGGCGTGCCGTTGACAAGCACCGGCTCGACGGCGGGTTTCAGCATCGGCACGTCCATCAGCGAGTCGCTGTAGGCAAGCTGCCATGCGTGCACGCCGTGCTTGGCCAGCGCCTTGAGCTTGTTCGCGCCGATGTTGTGGAAGCCGGTGCGCATGCCCGCCCAGCCGGGGCGCAGCCGCGAGGCCAGCAGCTCGACGTCGCCGAGGCCGAGCTGTTCGAGGATCCCGCCCACCAGCGCCTGCTCGCAGCCGGTCACCACGATCACGCGGTCGCCCGCCTGCTGATGCCGGCGCAACTGGCGCAGCGCGTCGCGGTTGAACAGGCGCGAGTGCCGCACCATCTCGGCGGCGTAGGATCTCGCCTGCGCCTGGTAGCGCTGCTCGCCCGTACCGAACAGCGCGGCGTGCACCAGGGTGCGCGCCACGCGCCGGCGCGAGAACGGCAGCTGCAGCAGCAGCCACGGCAGGCAGGGCAGCACGAGCAGTTTGCGCAGCCACGAGCGCTCGTAGCGGCTGCGGACGAACAGGTAGAACGCATCGCCGTGCAACAGTACGCCGTCGAAGTCGAACAGCACCACGCGCCGCACCGGCACGTCATCGCTCGCCGCTGCGGACGGCGCCATGTCCCCTGGTTTCATGTGCATTACTTCGTGCCGAACAGCCGCTTCAGTTCGCTGCCCGGGTCCTCGGCGCGCATGAACGCTTCGCCGACCAGGAACGCGTGGATGCCGCCCTCGCGCAGCCGCGCCACGTCCTCGGGCGTGCGGATGCCGGATTCAGCGACCAGGATGCGGTCGTATTCCATCAGTTCCTGCAGCGCCAGCGAGGTTTCCAGCGAGGTCTCGAAGTTGCGCAGGTTGCGGTTGTTGACGCCGATCAGCGGTACCGGCAGCGCCAGCGCACGCTCCAGTTCCTCCTCGTCGTGCACCTCGCACAGCACGTCGAGGTCGAGCTCGGCCGCCTGCAGCGAGAGCTGCAGCAGCACGTCGTCGTCCAGCGCCGCCACGATCAGCAGCACGCAGTCGGCGCCGATCGCGCGCGCCTCGTGCACCTGGTACGGGTCGATGATGAAGTCCTTGCGCAGCACCGGCAGCGAACATGCGTCGCGCGCCTGCTGCAGGAACGCCTCGCTGCCCTGGAAGAAGTCGCTGTCGGTGAGCACCGAGAGGCAGGCCGCGCCGCCTTTTGCGTAGCTCTTCGCGATCGCCGCCGGATCGAAGTCGGCGCGGATCACGCCCTTGCTGGGGCTGGCCTTCTTCACCTCGGCGATCACGGCGGGCTTGCCGGCGCCGATCTTCGCCTCGATCGCCGCGGCGAAGCCGCGCGTCCCGGGCAGGTCGGGGATGCGTGCGGCCAGTTCGGCCAGCGGCAGCCGTGACTGGCGTTCGGCCACTTCTTCCGCCTTGCGGGCGAGGATGCGGTTGAGGATGTCGGTCATGGCATGGGGCGGATGCTGGGGGCGGGGGCATCGTGGCGACGACCATGTCGTCGCACCGTCAAGCTATCACAGCCCGCCGGCCAGCCGTTTCGTCGCCGCCACGAAGGCCTGCATTTTCGCACGGGCCGCGCCGCTGGCAATCGTGGCGCGCGCCAGCGCGATGCCGGCGCCGATGGAATCGGCCACGTTCGCCGCGTACAGCGCCGCGCCCGCGTTGAGGCAGACGATGTCGTGCGGCACGCCGCGCTCGCCGTCCAGCGCACGCTCCAGCATCGCCTTCGACTCGGCCACGTCGGCCACGCGCAGATTGCGGCTGGACGCCATCGCGAGGCCGAAATCCTCCGGCTCGACCTCGTACTCGCGCACCACGCCGTCCTTCAGCTCGCCGACGAGCGTGGCCGCGCCCAGCGAGATCTCGTCCATGCCGTCGCGGCCCCACACCACCAGCGCGCGACGCGCGCCGAGCTGCTGCAGCACGCGCACCTGGATACCGACCAGGTCGGGGTGGAATACGCCCATCAGGATGTTCGGCGCGCCGGCCGGGTTCGTGAGCGGGCCGAGGATGTTGAACAGGGTGCGCACGCCCATCTCCTTGCGCACCGGCGCCACCACCTTCATCGCAGGATGATGGTTGGGCGCGAACATGAAGCCGATGCCGGTCTCGGCGAGGCACGCCGCCACCTGCGCGGGCGCGAGGTCGATGCGCGCGCCCAGCGCCTCCAGCACGTCGGCGCTGCCTGACTTCGACGACACGCTGCGCCCGCCGTGCTTGGCGATGCGCGCGCCCGCCGCCGCGGCCACGAACATGGAACAGGTGGAGATGTTGAAGCTGCTGGCGCCGTCGCCGCCGGTGCCCACGATGTCGAGCAGGTGCGCGTCGTCGCCCGCCACCGGCACCTTCTCCGCCAGCTCGCGCATCACCCGCGCCGCGCCGGTGATCTCGCCCACCGTCTCCTTCTTCACGCGCAGGCCGGTGACGATGGCCGCGGTCATCAGCGGACTCACTTCGCCGGCCATGATCTGGCGCATCAGCGCGATCATCTCGTCGTGGAAGATCTCGCGGTGCTCGATCGTGCGTTGCAGGGCTTCCTGCGGGGTGATGGTGATTTCGCGTGCGCTCATGCCGCCAGCTTCCGCCGCGGCAGGCCCAGGAAGTTCGCCAGCATGTCGTGGCCGTGCTGGGTGAGGATGGACTCGGGGTGGAACTGCACGCCCTCGACCGGCAGCGTCTTGTGGCGCAGGCCCATGATCTCGTCGAGCGAGCCGTCCGCGTTCTCCGTCCACGCCGTCACTTCCAGGCAATCCGGCAACGAGCCCTGCTCCACCACCAGCGAGTGGTAGCGCGTGGCCTCGAACGGATCGGGCAGCCCGGCGAACACGCCCTGGCGGCGATGCCGCACCGGCGAAGTCTTGCCGTGCATGATCCGCTTGGCGCGGACCACCTTGCCGCCGAAGGCCTGGCCGATCGCCTGGTGGCCCAGGCACACGCCGAACACCGGGATCTCGCCCGACAGCTCGCGCAGCACGGCAAGCGACACGCCCGCATCGTCCGGCGTGCCCGGCCCCGGCGAAATCATGATGTGTGCGGGCCTGAGCGCGCGGATGGCCGCCACGTCCAGCGCATCGTTGCGCACCACCTTCACCTCCTGCCCCAGCTCGCCGAGGTACTGCACGAGGTTGAAGGTGAAGCTGTCGTAGTTGTCGATCATCAGCAGCATGGCGGGCCTGCGGGCAGGACGGCGCAACGGGCGCCGCGGGCCTTGCAGTATAGCCGGCCATTTGCCCACGGCTGCCGCAACGGGCGGCCCGGCCGTCGTGCGACGTTCCACCGGCGCGCTACGGCCCGTCGGCCGCCTCCGGCGCGCGCGGCGCGTCGATTGCCGCATCGCGCCGCGATTGCCGCGCCACCACGCTGGTCACGGTGAGGTCGGCGGTGACGTTGCCCAGCGTGGCGAACACGTCGGGCAGCGTGTCCACCGCCAGCATCAGGCCCAGCGGCGCCAGCGGCACGCCCATCGCCTGCGCCACCGGCAGGTTGGTCGCCATGAAGGTGACCTGGCCTGGCAAACCGACCGAGCCCAGGCTGATCACCACCGCCAGCGCTGCGCCGGCCGCGAGCTGCGCCGGCCCCAGGTGAATGCCGCTGGCCCAGGCGATGAAGCAGGCCGAGGCGATGTACTGCACCGGGCTGGTGAGCCGGCACAGCGACACCGCCATCGGCAGCGCCAGCGCGGTGACCTGGGTCGGGTAGCCGAGTCGCCGTTCCGCGCTCTCCAGCATCGCCGGCAGCGACGCCAGCGAGGACTGCGTGCTGGCCGCCACCGCCTGCGCCGGGGCCAGCGCGACGACGAAGCGGCGCAGCCGCTCGCCGCCCCACAGCACCGCCACCGGCAGCATCAGCGCTGTCACCGCCAGGTAGAGCAGTATCTCCGTCAGCACGTACACGCCCAGCGCGCGCACCATGCCCAGGCCGGCGCGGGCGCAGACGGCGAGGATCAACGCGAACACGCCCAGCGGCGCCAGCCACAGCACCCAGCGCACGATCGCGATCATCGCGTCAGCGATGGCCTGGAAGAACTCCACCAGGAGCGCGCGTCGCGACGGCTGCAACTGTGTCAGCGCGAAGCCGAGGCACAGCGCGAACACCACCAGCGGCAGCATCGCGCTCTGTGTCGCGGCCATCAGCGCGTTGCTGGGCACGATGCCCTCGAACCAGGTGGCCCAGCCCGGCGCGGCGGTGGTCGGCACGTGCGCACCGGGGCCGTTCAGCGCCGCGCCCAGCGCGGGGTCGTGCGGGAACAGCGCCAGCAGCGTCGGCGCGAGCAGCGCGGCGACGGCCGCGCCCAGCGCAAGCACCGCGATGATGGCGACGAGGGTGCGCCGCGCGATGCGCCCGGAAGCCGCCGCGTCACTGGCGGTGTTCACGCCCACCACCACCAGCGCCAGCACTAGCGGCACCACCGTCATCTGCAGGGCGTTGAGCCACAAGTGGCCGATCGGCTGGGCCACGTCCGCCGCCCGCACGGCCCAGGCCGGAACCCAGGCGGCCAGTGCCAGGCCGGCCAGCGCGCCGGCGGCGAGGCCCAGCAACACGCGGGTGGTGGCGCTCATCGGCCGGCCTTCACGTCGGGCAGTCGCCAGGCATGGCGCAGGCGTGCGTACTCGTCCCGCGGCAGCAGTACGAACACCGGGTGTTCCTCCGGTTTCAGCCATGCCAGCAGGTGCTGCATGCTGTCCGGGGCCATCGCGGTGCAGCCGGTGGTGCCCGTGGTCGGCGACGACCACAGGTGCGCGAAGATGCAACTGCCGCCGTGCGCCACGCCATCCGGGTTGTGCTCGATCACGAAACCGAGCCGGTAGGCCTGGTCGCCATGGAAATGCAGGTCGCGCCGCATCGGCTCGCTGGCCCCCTTGAGCGCCGCCGCGCCTACCTTGGCCGTGTCGGCGATGCGGTTGTAGAGCGGCGAGCCGCTGACGTCCATGCACCAGTCGGTGGCGGTGAGCGCGAGATACGGCAGCGCCGTGTCCGCGTGGGCGGCGTAGCCGAACGCGGTACCGATGCGGAACACGCCGGCCGGGCTGCGGCCGTCGCCCTCGCGCTTCTGCGGGCCGTCGGGCTGAGCCGGGCTGAGGCCGATGCCCCAGGCCGCGCCGCTCTTCCCGATCACCACCGGCCGTGCCGCGCCCACCTCATGCCACGCACCGCCGTGGTCGCGCTGGTAGGTGCGCAACATGCCTTCGATCGTGTTCCAGTCGGGCACGGTGACCAGCACCATCTGGTCGGCGCTGGACCAGGCGGCGGCCGGATCCGTGGCGGCGATGGCATGGCCCGCGAAGGCGAGGCCGGCGATCAGCAGAGTGACGAGGTGATTACGCATGGATGCGGCATCCTCCGAAGATGAAGTCCTCTCCCTGCGGGAGAGGGGCCGGGCGAAGACGGGCGTTGCGGCGAGGCCGCATCGTCACCCCAACCCCTCTCCCGGCGGGAGAGGGGCTCAGGCTTGCGACACCGATGGACGTCCGGACGTCCATTCACGGCTCCAGCATCTGCTGGATGCGGTCCAGGTTGGCGACCAGCTGCGCGTGCCTGGCATCATCGCCTTCGCACAGGCGGACGAAGACGACGTCCAGCAGGTGCTGCAACGCGCTCTGGTAGAGCAGCGACTGGATGTACGGGCGTTCGTCGTGCGCCGACACCAGCAGCGCCACGTCCGCCAGCGTGCGCAGCGGGTTGGCGGTGTGCCGGGTCACGCTGACCACCTTTCCGCGCCGCTCGCGGAAGTGGCGGCTGATCTTGCACAGCGCCGGGTGGTTGCCGTGCTCGGAGAACACCACCAGCACGTCGCCGGGGCCGGCGGCGGAAACGTTGGCGGTCATCCGCGCGACATCGAAGTTGTGCACGGTGAGGATGCCGAGCAGCGACAGCTTCATCGCCAAGCCGCGCGCAGGGATGTCGTCCTCGCCGAGCCCGATGATGAACACCTTGCCGCTGCGCCCGGCGATGCCGATCGCCGCGGCCACCGCAGCCAGCGTCGGCGCTGGATTGATCAGTCGGGTCGCCTCCTCCGCCTCGGACTTGCGCCGCCACAGGCTGCCGGCCAGCGACTCATCCGCCTCGCCGCCGACCTGCGCGGCGGCTTCCTCGTCGTCGCCGCTGTCGGCGCGGGCGACCGCCTCGCCCACCGAGTACTTGAGGTCCGGGTAACCCTTGAAGCCCAGCTTCTGGGTGAACTTGACGACGCTGGACTGGCTGATGCCCAGCGCGTTGGCGAGCTGCTGCGAGGAGTAGTCGCGCAGCAGCTGCGCGTTGTCCAGCACGAAATCGGCGATGCGGCGTTCCACCGCCGACATCCGGTCGCGCTCGGAGCGGATTTTCACCAGCGGCGACATGTCAGGTGGCAAAGCCGGTTTCCAGCCCGCGGATCTCGCGGATGCCCAGGCCGGGCGCATCCGTCACCGAGATCTCGGACTCGTTGAAGATCACCCCGCCGTCCACCGGGTTGAACTGGCACAGCGAGGGGCCGTCCAGGTCCACCTTGGTGATCGCATTGGACTTGGCCACCGCCACGTGCACCGCCGCCGCCACGCTGATCGAGGTTTCCAGCATGCAGCCGATCATGCACTCCACACCGTGCAGCGCGGCGATGTCGGCGATCTTGATCGCGTTGGAGATGCCGCCGGTCTTCATCAGCTTGATGTTGATGATGTCGGCGGCGCGCAGGCGGATCAGCTCGATCACCTCCATCGGCCCGAACACGCTCTCGTCGGCCATGATCGGAGTGTGCACGCGCTCGGTGACGTAGCGCATGCCCTCCAGGTCGCGCGCCTTCACCGGCTGTTCGACCAGTTCCAGCTTGATGCCGGCGTCCTCCAGCGTCTGCAGCGCATACACCGCCTGCTTGGCGGTCCAGCCCTGGTTCGCGTCCAGCCGCAGCAGGGCGCGCCCTTCCACCGCCGCATAGATCGCCTTGACCCGCTCGATGTCGACGCCGATGTCCTTGCCCACCTTGATCTTCAGCGACTCGAAGCCGCGCTCCACCGCGGCGACGGAGTCGGCCACCATCTTGTCGATGTAGTCCACGCTGATGGTGATGTCGGTGGTGATCACCGGGTCGCCGCCGCCCAGCAGCTTGTACAGCGGCGCGCCGTAGAGCTGGCCCCACAGGTCGTACAGCGCGATCTCCACCGCCGCCTTGGCGCTGGTGTTCTTCTCCATCGACGACTGCACCAGATGGGTCAGCCGATTGAGTTCGGCCACGTCCTGGCCGAGCAGGCGCGGCGTGATGTAGTGGCGGATCGCATCCATGATCGAGCCATGGGTGTCGCCGGTGATCACTGCGGTGGCCGGCGCCTCGCCGTAACCCACGTGGCCGGTGTCGGTGTGCACCATCACCACGATGTCCTCGACCTGGTTGACGGTGCGCAGCGCGGTCTTGAACGGCGTCTTCAGCGGGACCCGCAGCATGCCGAACTGGATGTCGGTGATTTTCATGGGGTGGCTTTCACCTTTGGTGGATGCGTAGGTATCCGCGCGCTCCCGAGGTTGTAGGAGCGCACCCTGTGCGCGATGTTCTTTGAGCGCTCACGGCGTCCGCTGATCGCGTGGACAAAGCGGTTTCGAGCCGCTGTCGCGGCCCGAGCTACTTTTCTCTGCGTGGCCAGAGAAAAGTAGCCAAAAGAGAGGCCACCCCGATGGCGCGCTCTCCGGGCCTCCTGCCCTGCGGGTGCGCGGGCGGGTTGCGGGGTTTTTCGACGGGACTCCTGTCCCGGCGAAAAACTGGCTCGCATCCCTGCGAGCCATCCTGCGGACTTTCCTTCACCCACCCGCCGCGCCATAGGGGCCCCGGGTAGAGCAGCGCGCTCCAGGCGCGCAGAAGCAAGAGCACCCCACCCCAGCCCTCCCCTGCATACAGGGGAGGGCGATGACGAGCTGCAAGCTCGCGGCGCTCTGCCGTTGCTGTTGCAGTTGCTTCTGGCGCGCACGATGCGCGCCCGCTTTTCATGGGGCCCCTCGGCGGCGGTGAGGCGGGGACGACAAGGCCGCGCAGCGGGCGTTGCCAGGGAGGGCAACGTCTTTTCGCGCGGGCAGGAGCCCGCTCGAAAAGCCCGGCCACGGCTCACGGACTTCCCGTCCATGGATGGACGGGAAGCGGCGCCGCGGGGTGCTCTTTCTCTTTGGCTACTTTCTCTTTGAGCACGCAAAGAGAAAGTAGCTCGGGCCGCGACAGCGGCTCGAAACCGCTCTGAAACTTGCGCAACCGAAAAAACAAGAGCGCCCTCTCCCCCAACCCCTCTCCCGCAAGCGGGCGAGGGGAGTAGATCCTCCGGATGAGCTGGCAACCGTGGCTGGAAGCGCGTGCGGTTCATCGGCGAATGCGTACGATGCTGGTCATGTGATCGATGAAGGTGGAACCATCGCTGCCGTAGAGCATCGGCAGCAACGGCGTCACCGACACCGCGTTGAGCTTGACGTGCGCGACGGAGCCGTCGGGCTTGCGATAACCCATGCCCAGCACGTCATGGATCACCCACGGCTGCCCCTGCCACTGGCCCAGCACCATCATCACGTGGCCTGGGATGTAGACCAGGTCGCCGAGCCGCAGCTGCATCGCCGCCTGCAAGCGCACCGCGTGGCTGTCGGCAGCGGTGAACAGGCGGTGCTCCAGCGCGGGACTCTTCGCCTGGTCGCCGGTGTTGCGCGGCATCTGCACGCCCAGGCTGCGGTACACGTCGGAGACGAAGCCCGAGCAGTCGCGACCGTCGTACGAATGGCCCCAGCCGTAGCGCTCGCCGAGAAACTTGAACGCCTGGGTGACCAGGTTGCGCGGCGTCAGCGGCAGGTAGTCGGCGGCGGTATCGGCGTTCTTCTGCAGCAGCGCGGGCACCAGTTCCAGGCTGCCGTCGTCCTTGCGGATGGGCAGCTGCAGCGTGTACGCGGCATACGGCGTCTGGCCGTTCACCGGCTGGTCGGGCGGCAGCGTGGCGAGCAGCGGCACGCGTGTACCCATGTCCAGCTGCAGCTGCGACACCGCCGGCTGCTCGGGCGTGAACACGGTGCGCACGCTGGGGCCGGTGACGATGCGGTACGGCGTCTTCGCGGCGTAAGCCAGCACCGCGTCCTTGGCGCCTTCCGCCACGTATTGCCTCTGCATCCACGCCGCATAGCGCGGACTCACCACGAACAGCCACTGGCCGTCGCGGCTGGCGTGCACGATGGCCACCGGCGTACCGGGGAATTCGGCGCTTTCCTGGAAGCGGTCGATGTCGTGGTCGTCGCTGCTGCTGAATACGCGCAGCGTGGTGGGGAAGGTGCGCAGCGCGGCGCGCTCCACCACCAGCCCGTAGCGCACCGTGGTCTGCGCCGGGATCGCATCCAGCGCCAGATCGTTCTCGACCTTGTCCAGCATGGCCGCGGGCACCGACTGGCCGTGCTCGTCGTACAGCGCATGCGCGGGCCGCTTCGACAAGCGCCCGATCCATGCGGCCACCTGCGCCCGCGGCAGCGTGGCGGGCAACACCGCGAGGTCGTGCATGGTGGGATCGAGCTTGAACAGCTTCGCGTTCTGCGCGTCGATCTGCGCGCGGGCGAGGATGGTCCGGTCAGGCTGCGCCTGCAGGCCGATCCAGAACGCCGGGGTGAGCTGCGCGTCGCCCACGCCGGGCACGCCGCTGGGCGGAACCGGCAACGCGTCCGCAGGCACGCTGCGCGCCGACAGCGGCGCGTGGATGAGTGCGAGGGCGAACACCAAGGCTGCGAGAACCGGACGTTTCATCGTTTCACCCCTTCACTCGCATGTCGCCGGACACGATGGCATGACCATGCAACACGTCAAGGAATATTTGATTCCATATAATTTCATTCGAAGCATAATTTATTGACCGTCTTTTGCAAGCGTGCTACACAACCCGCCGGGGAAGCATCGCGGGGTAATTGGAGACCATGAACAGGCTCCTTCAGATGGCGAATGCGGCAACCGCTCTGCGCCGGGCGACACGCCTGTTGCTCGCGCTGGCCTTGCTGGCCATGCCGTGCGCGATGGCCTGGGCCGCCGACACCCCGGCCAGCATCGCCGCGCTGGTCGATGCCGGCCAGTTCCAGACCGCCGATGCCGACATCACGCAGGCGCTGAACCAGCCCGGGCTGGATGCCGCCACGCGCGAGGCGCTGCTGTTCCAGCGCGAACGCATGCGCCGCATCCGCTACGACTTCTCGCTCGATGCCGACGCGCTGAAGGCCCGCATCCGCCAGCAGGTGCCCGACCTGCGCGACGACGAATTCCGCGACTGGGACGAACACGGCCTGCTAGAGCGCATGGTGATCGACGGCCGCGTGATGTACTTCAAGCGCGACGCCTCCAACCTCTTCCGCCTCAGCGCCGAGGCCGCCGCGCGCCGCGCGCATCCCGCGCCGTTCGACGACGATCCGATGGGCGTGCTGAACGACTACCACCGCGAAGTGCGTGCAGCGGCGTTGCAGGAAAACCGCAGCAGCGTGCTGCCGCACCGCGTGCGCATCACCCAGACGCTCACCGTGGATGCCGACGCGGTGCCGGCCGGCAAGACCGTGCGCGCGTGGATCCCCTACCCGAAACCGCTGCCGGGCCAGCAGGACGACATCCGCTACGTCAGCAGCATGCCCGCGAAGCACGAGATCGCGCCCGATACAGCACCGATGCGCACGGCGTACTTCGAGAAGACCGCGCAGGCCGGCAAGCCCACCACGTTCTCGGTCACCTACGAGCTCACGATCCACGCGCAATACCACGCCATCGATCCAGCCAGGGTGCTGCCCGAAACGATCACGCCCGAATTGGCACCCTACGTGGCCGAGCGGCCGCCACACCTGGTGTTCACCGAGCAGCTGCGCCTGTTCTCGCGGCAGGTGCTGGGCGACGAGAAGAACCCCTACCGCATCGCCCAGAAGCTGTTTGCCGCGGTGGACGAGATCCCGTGGGCCGGCGCGCGCGAGTACTCCACCATCCCCAACCTCAGCGATTACACGCTGCACGCCGGCCACGGCGACTGCGGCCAGCAGACGATGCTGCTGATCGCGCTGCTGCGCCTGAACGGCATTCCCGCGCGCTGGCAGTCCGGCGCGATCTTCGCCGACGGCGGCTACAACGACATCCACGACTGGGGCCAGCTCTACCTCGCGCCCTACGGCTGGGTGCCGATGGACGTCACCTTTGGCCGGCTGCATCCCGGCCCGCACCCGAAACCCGGCGACGATGCGCTGGAATGGTTCTACCTCGGCGGCCTGGATGCTTGGCGCGTCGCCTTCAACAGCGACTACGGCCAGGGCTTCGTGCCGGCCAAGCACGCGTTCCGTTCCGACAACGTGGATTCGCAGCGCGGCGAGGTCGAATGGAGCGGCGGCAACCTCTACTACGACCAGTGGCACTACGGCTTCGACTGGTCGCCCGTCGACCGGCATTGACCCCATCATCGATTCCGCAATGAACCTGCCCGCCACGGACACCCTGCCCTCCACGCATTTCGACAGCGTGGATCTCGTCGCGCTCGCCGGGCGATACGGCACGCCGCTGCACGCCTACTCGGCCAGCGCGATCCGCCAACGCATCGGCGGCCTGCAGCAGGCGCTGCACGGCATGGACGCGATGATCTGCTACGCGGTCAAGGCCAACGGCAACCGCGCCATCCTGGAACTGATGGCGCAGGCCGGGCTGGGCGCGGACATCGTCTCCGCCGGCGAACTGCAGCGCGCGCTGCGCGCCGGCATGCCGCCCGAACGCATCGTGTTCTCCGGCGTGGGCAAGAACGACAGCGAGATCGCCGAAGCGCTGGCTACCGGCATCCAGCGCTTCAACGTGGAATCGCTGGACGAGCTGCACGCCATCGAGCGCATCGCCGGCGAACGCGGCGCCACGGCGCGCGCGGCGGTGCGCATCAATCCCGACGTGGACGCGCTCACCCACGCCAAGATTTCCACCGGCAAGTCGGAAAACAAGTTCGGCGTGAGCATCGCCGAGGCGCGCCGCTGGTTCGATGCGCGCGCCACGCTGAAGCATGTGCAGCTTGACGGCCTGCACGTGCACATCGGCTCGCAGATCCTTTCGCTGGAACCGTATCGCCTGGCCCTGCGGCGCGTGGCCGCGTTCTGGCGCGAACTGCGCGACGCCGGCCATCCCGTCGCCAGCATCGACGTGGGCGGCGGCCTCGGCGTGCGCTATCGCGATGGCGAGATACCCATCGCGCCGGCCGATTACGTCGCGGCGATCCGCGAGGCGCTCGCCGGTTTCGAGGGCCGGCTGCTGCTGGAACCCGGCCGCTACCTCGTGGCCGAGGCCGGCGTGCTGTTGACGCGCGTGCTGCGCATCAAGCACGGCGAGGCGCGCGACTTCCTGGTGCTGGACGCGGCGATGAACGACCTCGCCCGCCCCAGCCTGTACGACGCCTGGCACGACATCGTGCCGGTGTCGGACGAGGCGCGGCCGCCGGCGGTGTACGACGTGGTGGGGCCGGTCTGCGAAACCGGCGACACCTTCGCCCAGGCCCGCACGCTGCCCGCCTGCGCGGCGGGCGACCTGGTGACGATCCGCGGCACCGGCGCCTACGGCGCCTCCATGGCCTCCACCTACAACTCGCGGCCGCTGGCCGCCGAGGTGCTGCTCGACCATGGTCGCCATGCGCTGATCCGCCGGCGGCAGACGCTGGACGAAATGCTCGCCGGCGAGCAGTCGGCCAGCCAGTGGGAGACGGCATGAAACGCAGCGCACACGCCCAACTCCCTCTCCCCCGCGGCGAAGCTGCTGGGGAGAGGGTCGGAGTGAGGGGGCGTCTTTGCCTCGCCCTGCTCGCCGTCCTCGCGCTCGCCTGCTCCGCGCACGCCGCCACGCCAGCGACGCCCCCGGCGAACGGCGATTACGACCGCATCCTCGACGCCGTGGTTGCCCGCTACCACCTGCCCGGCATCGCGCTGGGCGTGATCGAACAAGGCAAGGTGGTCTATGTCGCCACGCGCGGCGAGACCGTCGCCGGTTCGGGCCACAGGATCACCCCGCGCACCCTGTTCAAGATCGCCTCCAACAGCAAGGCGATGACCACCGCCCTGCTGGGCCGGCTGGTGGACCAGGGCAAGCTGCGCTGGGACGATCCGGTGACGAAATACCTGCCGGACTTCCAGATGTACGACCCGTGGGTCACGCAGAACATGCGCGTGGCCGACCTGCTCACCCATTCCAGCGGCCTGCCCGAAGGCGGCGGCGACCTGATGCTGTGGCCGGAGCCGAACGCGTTCACCCGCGCCGACATCATCCACGGCCTGCGCTACATCAAGCCCGGCTACAGCTTCCGCTCGAAGTACGAGTACGACAACCTGCTCTACGTGGTGGCCGGCGAAGTCGCCGCCGCCGCGGGCGGCGCACCCTACGAGACGCTGATGCGCCGCGAAGTGTTCCAGCCGCTGGGCCTTTCGCGCTGCCAGGTCGGCCAGTGGAACCGCGACGCGGTGGGCGACGTGGCCGAGCCGCATTCCCGCGAGGGCGACCGCAACGTGCCGGTGGACGAGGACGGCCCGGTGATTCCCGCGATCACCTCGGCGCCTGCCGGCGGCATCCGCTGCGACCTCGACGACATGCTGACCTGGGCACGCAACTGGCTGGCGCCCACGCCGGCGCAGTTGAAGTGGCTGTCGGCGGAACAACGCCACGTGCTGCAATCGCCGCACATGCTGATCCCCGTCTCCACACAGCGCCGCGACTGGGACGACAGCCACATCATGGCCTACGGCTACGGCTGGCGCATGACCGACGTGGACGGCACCTGGACGGTGTGGCACACCGGCACGCTGGACGGCATGTATTCCGAACTGATGCTGCTGCCCGACCGGAAGGACGGCTTCGTGTTTCTCATCAACGGCGAGGCGGAATCCGCGCGCACCGTGCTCGGTGAAGCGCTGCTCAAGCACTTCACCAAGCCGGACGACACGCGCGGCGTCACCTGGTACGCGGACGCGCAGCAGCGCGCCGACGAGAAGGCCAGCAAGCGCGCCGCCGCGCCGGATACCTCGAAGGCCACGCCCGTTGCGCCCGCCAAGCTGGCAGCGTGGACAGGCCGCTACCGCGACCCGTGGCTGGGCGATCTCTCGCTGTGCCCAAAGAACGGCCGCGTGCACTTCGCCGTCGCCAAGTCGCCGCGGCTCAACGGTGACGTGATGCGACTCGGCAAGCGCGCCCTGGTGCGCTGGAGCCACCACGGCATGGACCCCGACGCCTGGCTGGATTTCCACCCCGCGCGAGGCGGCCAAGCCGCCATGCTGACCATGGCCAAGGTCGATCCGCTGGGCGACTTCAGCTCCGACTACGAGGACCTGCACTTCACCCGCACGGGAGACTGCCCATGACGCGTCGACTCCCCGTAGGAGCGCACCCTGTGCGCGACCCGGCTTTTCGCGAAGAGCCATTCGCGCACAGGGTGCGCTCCTACGGCATCGCGTCGATCGTCATGCTTGCGGCCTGCCTGCCGATCGCGTGGGCCGACCAACCGCCGCCGCGGCTCTCGCCCGCGAAAACGGCCGCGCAAGCCAACCTGGTCGACATCCGCAGCCTGGTGCCCGACATCGCCGAGGACATCAAGTACGCCGGCAGCGACAACTTCGTCGGCCGGCCGGTGCACGGCTACCTCGCGCCCAAGTGCCTGCTGCTGCGCCCCGCCGCGGAAGCGCTGGCGCGGGTCGAACGCGATCTGCGCGCGCAGCACTATCGCCTGAAACTGTGGGACTGTTACCGCCCCGCCCGCGCGGTGGCCGACTTCGTGCACTGGGCGCACGACCTTTCCGACCAGCGCACGAAGCCGCAGCACTATCCCAACCTGGACAAGTCGCAACTGCTGGGCGTCTACATCGCCTCCGTCTCCGGCCACAGCCGTGGCGCCACCGTGGACCTGACCATGGAACGCTGCGCCGCCGATGGCACGCATTGCGCACCGCTGGACATGGGCACCGACTTCGACTGGTTCGGCATGCGCGCCCACACCGACGCGCCCGGCATCGGCGCCGCGCAACTCGCCAACCGCCATCGCCTGCGCGCGGCGATGGAACGCGAGGGGTTCGAGAACTACCCGATGGAATGGTGGCACTACACCCTCACGCCCGAACCCACGCCGCACACGCTGTACGACGTGCCGGTGCAATGATCACCCCGTCATCACCGCAGCCTGCAAGCTCGAATCTCTCTCCCTCCGGCGACCCTAAGGGGGTCCCCTTGCGGGTGAGAGGGCGCCGACCTGCAGGCGCTGAAGCGCCTGCGGAACGGCGAAGCCGGCCCCGAAGGGGTGAGCGCCATGGATGGCGCGAATCCAGGCGGGGGAGGGTACGGCCGGAGCCGAGCGTCGCGGCGATACCGAACCCTCTCCCCAACCCCTCCCCCGCCGGGGGAGGGGCTCAAGCTACGGTTCCCGGAGGCCCACCATGCGTCTCGCCACCCTCTTCGCCCTTTCGCTGCTCGCCGCCGGCACTGCAAGCGCCTCCACCGCCGACGCCATCCGCCACGCCAACCAGCTGATGCAGCCGTACACCGGCGACGTCCCAGGCGCCTCGCTGCTGGTGATCAAGGACGGCAAGCCGCTGCTCGACCGCGGCTACGGCATGGCCGACCTGGAGCACCACGTCGGCGCGACTTCCGCCACCGACTACCGCCTCGCCTCCGTCACCAAGCAGTTCACCGCCGCCGCGATCCTGCTGCTGGCGCAAGACGGCAAGCTGAAGCTCGACGATTCGATCCGCCACTGGCTGCCTACGCTGCCTTCCTTCACCGACAAGGTGACGCTGAGCGAGCTGCTCTGCCACACCGGCGGCCTGCTCGACTACGAGGACCTGATCCCGCCCGGCACCACCAGGCAGCTGAACGACGGCGACGTGCTGCGCATGATCGATGCCACCACGCACGGCTACTTCCCACCCGGCAGCGCCTACCGCTACAGCAACACCGGCTACGTGCTGCTCGGCCTGGTGGTGGAGAAGGCCTCGGGCATGGCGCTGCAGGACTTCCTCGCACGGCACATCTTCCAGCCGCTGCACATGGACCACACCCTGCTCTACGTGCACGACGCCAAGACAGTGCCGAACCGCGCATACGGCTACAGCGAAACCGACGGCCGCTGGCAGCGCACCGACCAGGACCTGACCAGCGCCACCCGCGGCGACGGCGGCATCTACTCCAGCATCGACGACCTGGCGAAGTGGGACGCCGCGCTCTACGACGACCGCCTGCTCAGCGACGCCTCGCGCAAGCTCGCCTTCAGCCCGCACGCGAAGGTCGTGGGCGAGCCCTACCAGGCCGATTACGGCTACGGCTGGCGCATCACCGGCGACACGCTGTGGCATTCCGGCGAGAGCATCGGCTTCCGCAACGTCATCGTGCGCTGGCCGAAGCAGCGCCTCACGGTGATCCTGCTCAGCAACCGCAACGATCCCGAGCCCTACCGCACCGTGCTGGCGATCGCCGAGCCGTTCCTGCATTGACCATGGCACGCTTCGAAGCCGCCGCCATTTCAGCCCTGCCCTCACCGTCATTCCGGCGCAGGCCGGAATCCAGTCAAATGACTCGTGCGAAGCACGCATGCTTCACTGGATGACCAAACCTTCCTCTGTTGAAAAGCGCCTTCGGCCTGCGCCGGAATGACGAGCAAAGACCATCCGTGAAGCCCACCTCCATGCGCCACCCCACACCCCGCCTCCTGCGCACCGCCGCCCTGCTGCTCCTGCTCGCCCTGCTCGCCGCCTGCGCCACCCCGCCGCCCCGCAACCCGCTGGCGACCTGGGTGCCTTCGCCGAACCACGACGTCCGCCGGCCGGTGCTGATCGTGCTGCACTTCACCGACGAACACTCCGCGCAGGAAGCGCTGGACACCTTGCGCACGAAGAACAGCGGCGGCCCGGTGAGCGCACACTACCTGATCGGCAGCGACGGCCACATCTACCAGTTGGTGGCCGACCAGCTGCGCGCGTGGCAGGCGGGACCGGGACGCTGGGGCACCATCACCGACCTCAATTCCGCCTCGATCGGCATCGAGCTGGACAACGACGGCCACACGCCGTTCGCGCAGCCGCAGATCGCCAGCCTGCTGCGCCTGCTGGCCGACCTCACCACGCGCCTGCACATCCCGCCCACCCAGATCATCGGCCACGAGGATCTCGCCCCCGGTCGCAAGGACGATCCCGGCCCGCTGTTCCCGTGGAAGCAACTCGCCGACGCCGGCTTCGGCCGCTGGCCACACGGCCCGCTGTGCGACCCGCCGCCCGGCTTCGATCCGTGGATGGCGATGGCCGTGGTCGGCTACGCGCTGGACGATCGCGCGGCTGCGGTACGTTCCTTCCACCACCACTTCCGCGGCATGCAAGGCGACACGCTGGACGCCGAGGATCTGCGCATCCTGTACAACCTCGCGCAGCAGATCGAGCCCGTTGCCAACACGTGCACCGCGCCATCGCCGCAGGCGCCGACGGGTTAAGGCAACGCTGGACAAGCCGTCATTCCCGCTCAAGCGGGAATCCATCTTGCTGCTTTTCTTTGGATGCCCGCTTGCGCGGGCATGACGCCGCTTCACTCGCTCGGTGCTGCCTCAATGGCGAACCAGCACGCTCGCGGTGTAGCTCTCCACCACCAGGCTGAAAGGCCGGTTGTCTTGCGTGTACAGCAGGGCGCGGTGCTGCAGCACGTGGAGCGGAATCGCCAATGGCTGGCTGCTGGCCGGTGGCAGCCCGGCACCGCTGTCCCAGCCTTGCGGCAACGGCGACCACAGCAGCTCGGCGGAGAGCGTCTGGCGACGGAAGTGCAGCGGCTGCACCACCTTGCCGAACGGCACGTCGGTGGCGTCGAGCTGCCGGTTCATCGCCGTAGTCAGTCGCGACGGCACGTACCAATTGTCGGCATCGGAAAGCACCGTGTCGCCGCAGGCCAGTTGCACGCGGCGGTAGCGCACCGGTTCGTCCGAACCGATGCCGAGCAGCATGCGCCCGTCCGACGGCAGCGGCTTGTCCGCGCCCTGCACGCGATGCGCCACGATCTTCGCCGTCGCCGCCAGATGGTGCGCACCGCACCAGTGCTCCAGGGTCAGCGTGGCGCTGGGATGGCTCAGCAGCTCGGCGTTGAGCGTCTGCAATTCGGCCAGCGCCTGCGTGCGGGCGAGCGGCGTGTCCGGCCAGCCGTCATGCGCGGAGACAGCGGGTGCCGCCGCCAGCACCAACGCAACGCACGCCACGAGATTCCGCGAACGCATGCGCCTACAGTCCCTGCGCCGCCTGCGCCACGGCGCGGAACAGCGCGCGGCCCTTGTTCATCGTCTCCTCCCATTCCGCGGCGGGATCGGAGTCGTAGACGATGCCGGCGCCCGCCTGCACGTGCAGGCGGCCATCCTGGATCACCGCGGTGCGGATCGCGATGGCGGTGTCGGCGTCGCCCCACCAGCCGATCCAGCCGATCGCGCCGGCGTAGATGTTGCGCTTGTACGGCTCCAGTTCCTGGATGATTTCCAGCGCACGGATCTTCGGCGCGCCGCTGAGCGTGCCGGCCGGGAAAGTGGCCTTGAGCACGTCCATGTAACTCACGTCCGGCCGCACCCTCCCCTCGACCTGCGAGACGATGTGCATCACGTGCGAGTAGCGCTCGATCGCGAACGAGTCGCTCACCTCCACGCTGCCCGTCTCGCTGATGCGGCCGATGTCGTTGCGGCCCAGGTCGATCAGCATCACGTGCTCGGCGCGCTCCTTCGGATCGGCCAGCAGCTCGGCCTCCAGCGCCTGGTCCTCCTCCTCGGTGGCACCGCGCTTGCGCGTGCCGGCGAGCGGGCGCACCACCACCTTGCCGTCCTTCAGGCGCGCGAGGATCTCCGGCGAGGAACCCACGATCTGCGTGCGGCCCAGGTCGACGAAGTACATGTACGGCGAAGGATTCAACGCTCGCAGCGCGCGGTACACGTCCACCGGCCGCGCGTTGAAGCCCACGCTGAGCCGCTGCGAGGGCACCACCTGGAAGATGTCGCCGGCGCGGATGTATTCCTTGGCCTTCTCCACCATCGCCTCGAACTCGGCCTTGGTGAAGGACGACTTGAAGTCGCCTTCGTCCAGCGCGACCGACTGGGTGAGCTGCGGATACGCCGCGCCACCCTGGCGCAACCGGTAGACCAGCGCGTCGAGCCGGCGCTGTGCGGCGGCATAAGCCTGCGGCTGCGACGGATCGGCATGCACGATCAGGTACAGCCGGCCCTTGAGGTTGTCGAACACGGCGACTTCCTCGGCCAGCATCAGCAGCACGTCGGCCGTGCCCAGCTCGTCGGCGCGGTCCCACTGCGCCAGCCGCGGCTCGATGTAGCCGATGGTCTCGAAACCGAAGTAGCCGACCAGGCCGCCCGAGAACGCGGGCAGTTGCGGCAACCGCGGCACGTCGTACTGCGTGCGCAGCTTCTCGATCTCGCCCAGCGGATCGTCGAGATGGCGGCGCTCGACCACTTCGCCGGAATCCTCCACCTCGAGCTCATGCCCGCGCAACCGGTACACGCGCTTCGCCGGCAGGCCGATGATCGAATAGCGTCCCCAGGTGGCGCCGCCCTCGACCGACTCGAACAGGAAGGTGTACGGGCCGTCGGCCAGCTTCAGGTACACCGACAGCGGGGTGTCGAGGTCGGAGAACACCTCGCGCACCAGCGGGATGCGGGTGTGGCCCTGCGCGGCCAGCGCGTCGAAATCGCTACGGGAGATCACGGTGACAATCCGGACTGGGACGGGTTCCACACGATAGCAGGGCCGCACGGTTTTCCGTATGGACGTCCAGAAGCCGGCCTACCCCTTGGCCTGCCACCAACCCGTGGGTCGGGATTCATCCCGGCAAGCCCGGCATGACGCCTTGGCGCCACGATGTCGGGCTGAGGCCCGACCTGCAGCGAAAGGCTTGCCGCCGACCCGTGGGTCGGGATTCATCCCGACGCGCTGCAACCGGGGAAGGGAGCGGACTGCCTTCAAAGCCGCTGCCGCGGCATGCCATGCAGACTCAGGCTGAACGCCACGCCGCTGCCGTCGTCGAGGTTGCGCGCGCTGGCCACGCCGCCGTGGCGCTCGGCGACCAAGCGCACCACGTACAGGCCCAGGCCCAGGTGCGGCGCGTCGCCGGGAGTGGCCTTGTCGCGCAGGCTCACCAGCGAATCGAACAGCCGGCCCTGCATCGCCGCGGGCAGCGGCGGACCCTGGTTGGCCAGCTCGATCTCGGCGCCGCCGTCGACGGCGCGCAGGCTGAGCCGCAGCCAGCCGTCGGGCGGGGTGAACGAGAGCGCATTGTCGAACAGCTTGTCCAACGCCTGCGCGATCGGCTCGGGCGCGCAGTGCAGGTGCAGCGGCGCATCCGGCAGCACGCAGTCCAGCCGCCGAGCGCCGGCCAGCGGCCGATAGGCGTCGGCGCAACCGCGCACCACCTCACGCAGGTCCACGTCTTCCGGTTCGGCGGCGGCAATCGCGCGCTCCATGCGGCTGGCCTCGCTCATCGCGCGCACCAGCGCGCCCAGCCGCGCCACGCCGTCGCGGGCGCGGGCGAGGTAGGGCTGGGCATCGGGCGGAAGCTCGGCGTGCTCGAGGTTGTCAAGCGAGGATTTCACGATCGCCAGCGGCGTGTTGAGTTCGTGCGAGAGCTTGGAGGCCAGCGTGCGCAGGTAATCGGTGTAGCCGCCCACCGCCTCGAACAGCCGCTCGAAGCTGCGCGCGAGGTCGCCGATCTCGTCCGGCGCGTCGGTCATCGGGAAGCGGCCGCGCTCGAACAGTCCGTCCAGACGTCCATCCGACAGCTGCGCGCGCTCGGCCGCGTTGCGCAGTCGGCCCAGCCGCAGGCTCAGGCGCGTCGCGAACAGCAGCAGGATCGCGCCGGCCACCAGCAGCACGCCGAAGCTGGTGAGCAGCAGGCCGAACAGCGCGCGATTGGCCAAGAGCGGCACCGCGCGGCTGGCCTGCTCCAGCAGCAGCACGCCGACGGGCTTGCCGCCCTGCTCGATCGGCACCGCGGCCGAAAGCACCACGCTGCCGCGTTCCTCGCCGCTGCGCCACACGCTCACCGGTTGACCGGCACGGGCGCGCAATACCTCGGGCGTGTCCAGCCGCGGCACATCCTCCGCCCACAGGTTCGCGTCCTCCAGCCGCGTAGCCAGCAACGAACGGTAGACCATGGAAGCGAACCAGCCCGGCTGCCCATGCGCGCCGGGCGCGCTGTCCAGCCGGCCGCTGCGCGCCAGCAGCCAGCCCTGCGGCGACAGCACGCGCGCCTGCACGCGATCGGGCGCGAGACTGGCCAGTTCGGCGGACAGCGCGGCCGAATAATCCAGCAGCGGCCGCGTTTCCGCCGCCATGCGGTCGCCACCGGCCTCCGCCACATAGGCGCCGATGCCCAGCGTCTGCAGTTGCAGGCTGCGCGGCAGGCGCAGCTCGACGCGGAAACCGCTGCCGTCCTCCTGCCACTGCGCGGGGAATTCCACAGGCAGGCCGGCCACCGGCGGCCCCAGCGCCCTGGCGGTGATCGCGCCGGGCGCATCGCTTTCGAGCAGGTAGCGCTGCTGGCCTACCGCGTCGCCCAGCACCAGGTTGAGATGATCGGCGGCCAGCGCGTTGGCGCCGTCCTGCGCGTCGGCGCGGGTGCGCCGGGTGTCGCGCACTTCGACATACAGGTACAGACCGCCCGCATCCTCGGCCAGCAGCAGCTTGCCGCGCGTGCCGAACGGCTGGCTCCACGGCGTCAGTGGCGCCCAGTCGTCGCCGTAGCCGTCCACGGTGATCGGGTTGACCGCCTGCTGCACGTACCAGGCTGCGTCGTCCTGCGGCAACGCGGCGTGCGTCACCACCAGGCTGCGCGCCATCGCGCGCGCCGAAGCGATCAACGCCTGTGCCTGCCCTTCGCGCAGCAGCGCCTCCATCTGCCGCACGTACAGCCAGCCGGCCACCGGCAGCGCCAGCGTGCACAGCGCGACCAGCAACAGCTTGCGGCGCAGGGTCATCGTGTCGTCAGGGTTTCTTGACTGCAGGCGGCTCGATGTAGCGCAGGTAGCGCGCATCCGTCGCCACCTGCATGAAGGCATCGAGCAACGCTCGCTGCGTGGCGTCGCCGTCGGCGAAGCTCATCGACCAACTCAGGCGGATGCCGCTGGCCGCGCCCGGATCGCAGAACACCACCGCGTCGTCGATGCGGTCGCTGCCTTCGTACACCACGCCCCGGCAGGACATGTGCGGGTTGTGGATGCGGATGGCGGTGGCCTTGCCCGCTTCATCGCGCTGCAGGTATTGCTTGCGGTCGGTCGCCAGCTCGTCGGCCAGCGTGGCCAGCTTGCGCGGCCACACGTTGAGCACCATCACGCGCTCGGGCTTGCCGGTCCATTCGCCCTGATAGAGCACGGCATCGACACCGATCGCCTTCGCATACATGCAGCAATCGCGCGTCCAGCCGGGCGGACTGGCCACCGCGATCGCCCAGGCCGGCGCCTTGCCGTCGCGCGCGCCGTGGGCCAGCACGTTGCCGCTCGGCGCGGCGACCAGCGCCGCCAGCGGCGCGCACAAGAGCAGTGCGAGCAGGTACTTCGTCACCACACGCCGGCTCACGGCTTCCACCGGTAGCCCACGCCGTGCACGGTCTCGATGGCGTCGAACTCCGGTGCCACCGCGATGAACTTCTTGCGGATGCGCTTGATGTGCGAGGTGATGGTGGCGTCGTCCACCACCAGTTCCGCCTCGCGCATCAGCTGGTCGCGGTTTTTCACGTGGCCGGGGAAGCGGATCAAGGTGTGCACCATCCAGAACTCGGTGACGGTGAGCGGCACCTCCGCGCCGTTCCAGGTGATGCGCATGCGCTCGGATTCCATCTTCAGCGGGCCGTGCTCGATCACCGTCTCGCTGGTCGCCGGCGCCTTCAGCGACTCGATGCGGCGAAACAGCGCGGCGATGCGCGCGGCGAGCTGGTGCAGGCTGGTGTCCTTGCTGAGGTAGTCGTCCGCACCCAGGCGCAGGCCGGAAATCACGTCGAAATCCGAATCGCGCGCGGTGAGGAAGATGATCGGCAGCGTGGCCGACTTCGCGCGCAGCTCGCGGCACAGGTCGAAACCGCCTTCCGGTTCGTCGCCCAGGCCGATGTCGATGATCACCAGCTCCGGCAACCGCATCGCGAATGCGCTGGAGGCCTCCTGGCGCGAGCCGTAGCCGCGGGTGTCGTAGCCGAAACGGTTGAGCGCCTCGACATAGTTGGCGCGGATCAGCGGTTCGTCCTCGACGATGGCAATGTTGCGGCCCATGGCCTGCTCCTCGTTGCAATGGCGCGCAGCGTGCTATGTGCGCGCCGATGGCGCAAGCCGCATGCGGCCGCTGCCCGTGTTTTGCCACAAACCAGCGGCAAGCGGCCCCAGTCCCGCCGCCCGCGCGACCGCGCCGGGGCGTGAGATGCACCCAACCCCCGCCGGAATGCCGTCATGCCCCGCCCCGATACCGTCGACCGCGACCCCAACGCCGAACTGCGCGGCTTCGAACCGCTGCGGGTGACGTTGGCGCTGGGCGCGCTGCTGCTCGGCCTGCTGCTGGGGCTGCACTGACACCGTTTATCCGTGGAAGGCCAGAGTGCGGCCGGTGCGCAGGGAGGCGCGCCGGTCGCGGGCATGAAGATGCCCTGGCGCGACGGCCCATCCCGCAAACCCCGTTCCTCCAACATGGTGGTTCCTTCATCCCCTCCGAGCGAGGGGATTTTTTTGCGACCGCCATCCATGGCAGTCGCCCTTCGGGCCATCGCTGACGCGATGTCAAAAATCGCTCCAGGCGATTTTTTGGCGACCGGTCATTCCTCGCAGTCGCCCTTCGGGCCATCGCTGATGCGATGTCAAAAATCGCTCCAGGCGATTTTTTGGCGACCGGTCATTCCTTGCAGTCGACCTTCGGGCCATCGCTGACGCGATATCGTGTCGTTCCTGGCGATTTTTTGACGGGAACCAATCCGGCCAAGCCCGGTCAGTCCTCTTGACTGGCGCCATTCCATTGCCGTGGATGGTGCCGATGCGGCCGTGGACCTCCCCTCCGTGACGGCCGGATCCGCGCCACGGCGCCGGTCAATGGTGTCTCCTCGCACGTCATGCAATGACGTTTGCCCCGGCGCGGCCCTCGCCACGCCGGGGCTTTTTGGTCGTCGGCTCAGCCGATCGCCGCGCGCATCGCCGCGATCTCGGCGCGGTAGTCCCTGGCGTGGAAGATCGCCGAACCGGCGACGAAGGTATCGGCGCCCGCGGCGGCGATCGCGCCGATGTTGTCGGCGGTGACGCCGCCATCGATTTCGAGGCGCACGGGCAAACCGCGCTCGTCGATCATGCGGCGCACGCGGCGCAGCTTTTCCAGCGCCATCGGAATGAACTTCTGGCCGCCGAAACCGGGGTTCACCGACATGATCAGCACGAGGTCGAGCTTGTCCAGCACGTAGTCCAGGCAATCCAACGAGGTTGCCGGGTTGAACACCAGGCCGGCCTGGCAGCCGGAGTCCTTGATCAGGCCGACGCTGCGGTCGATGTGCTCGCTGGCCTCGGGGTGGAAGCTGATCAGCGTGGCGCCGGCCTTGGCGAAATCCGGCACGATGCGGTCCACCGGCTTCACCATCAGGTGCACGTCGATCGGCGCCGAGATGCCGTACTTGCGCAGCGCGGACAGCACCATCGGGCCCATCGTGAGGTTCGGCACGTAATGGTTGTCCATCACGTCGAAGTGCACCCAGTCCGCGCCCGCAGCCAGTGCCGCGGCGGTGTCCTCGCCCAGTCGCGCGAAGTCGGCGGCGAGGATGGAGGGGGCGATGATGGTGCTCTGCTTGCTCATGGCGTGGGTTCTGGCGGTAGGAGCGCACCCTGTGCGCGATTAGGAGTTTACGGCGTCACCGCTTGCGCGATGGAAGTTTACGGCGTCACCGCGTCGTCGGCTTTTCGCGCACAGGGTGCGCTCCTACTTGAAGCCGCGTTCCGCCTTGATCCGCTCGTAGGCGGCATTGATCTCGCTGGCGCGGGCCTCGGCCTGCCGGCGCATCGCCTCGGGCAGGTCGCCGAGGCGGTCGGGGTGGTGTTCGGAAATCAGCTTGCGGTAGGCGCGCTTCACCGTACGGTCGTCGGCGCTGCGCTCGATGCCGAGCACCGTGTAGGGGTCGGGCCCCTGGGTGCTGCGCTGCGGGGGCACGTAGCCGCCACCGCCGTAACCCTGGCCGCCGCGGCCGCGCGTGCCGCCCGCGTTCCACGCGTAGCCCTTCATCGCCATCAGCGCCATCAGCTCCATGTCGCTGACGCGCAGCGCGAACGCGAGCTGGCGCAGTATCGCCATCTTCTCCGGCGGCGGATTGCCCTCGGCGAGCACGGTGTCGATCACCACGTCCAGCACCGGGAACGCATGGTCGCGACGCAGGCCGGCCCAGCGGCGCAGCTCGTCGATGGTCGGCGTCACGTCGAATTCCGGTTGCTTGCCGGCGTTGAAGCTGGCGATCGCCTGCTGGCGCTGCGCGGCGTCCAGGCCCATGCGCACCATCATGCGTTCGGCCACGGCGATCTCGGCCTCGGAGACCCGGCCGTCGGACTTCGCCACCGCGCCCAGCAGCGCGAACAGCGGCCCGACGAAGCCGCCCGCCTCCGGCGTGGCCTGCTTGCGCTGGCTGTGGCGCAGGTTGTCGAACACGAAGCCGATGATGGCGCCGGTGATCGCACCGGGCAGGTGACCGATCAGGAGGCCGAAGAAGCCGAACCAGAGCGTGTAGGTGAAGCTCATGGCTGGCCCGCCGGCGCCGGGGTCTGCGCGTTGTACCAGCGCGCCAGCGCGTCCAGTTCGGCGTCGCTGAGCGGGCCGACCGCGGCGCGCATCACCGGCACGTCGCGGCGGCCGTCGCGGTAATCCTTCAGCGCCTGGCGCAAGTAATCCAACCGCTGCCCGGCGAGGTTCGGCGCCCCGGGCATCACGGCCATGCCGGTGTCGCCGTGGCAAGCCGCGCACAGGCCCAGCCGCGACGGCTTCGCCGCGGCGGACGCCGGTGTCTGGGCCAGGCCCGGAAGGGCGACGGTGAGGCAGAATGCCGCGATCAAAATGCGCATCGACGGAAGCTGGGGCCGAAAGCCGCGAATTCTAGCAGCCCGCCCGCGTCGCACCGCGGCGATGCGACGCCAGCCGCTACAATGAGCGCTCCCCTCCCCGCCACGGAACCGCCGTCGTGCCCACCACCCTGCCGCAATCGAACCTGCCCGGCCTGGAACTGATCCACCGCGGCAAGGTGCGCGATGTCTACGCGCTGGACGAACACCGATTGCTGATGGTGGCCACCGATCGCCTTTCCGCCTTCGACGTGGTGCTGCCGAATCCGATCCCAGGCAAGGGCGAGATGCTCACCCAGATCTCCAATTTCTGGTTCGGCAAGACCGCACACCTGGTCCCCAACCACCTGCTGGACGTTCCGCTGGCCGAGGTGCTGCCCGCCGGCACCGACCTCGCGCTCTACGCCAAGCGCGCCGTGGTGACGCGCCGACTGAAGCCGGTGCCGGTGGAATGCATCGCGCGCGGTTATCTCATCGGCTCGGGCTGGAAGGACTATCAGAAGACCGGCGCGGTCTGCGGCATCGCGCTGCCCGCGGGCCTCAAGCAGGCGCAGCGGCTGCCGGAGCCGATCTTCACGCCCTCGACCAAGGCCGCGGTGGGCGACCACGACGAGAACGTCAGCTTCGACGCCGTGGTGAACCTGGTGGGCCGCGAGCTGGCGGAGCAGGTGCGCGACGCCACGCTGGCGATCTACCGCTGGGCCGCCGCTTATGCCGCCGAGCGCGGCATCATCCTCGCCGACACCAAGTTCGAGTTCGGCACCGACGCCGACGGCAAGCTGTACGTGATGGACGAGATGCTGACGCCGGACTCCACGCGCTACTGGCCTGCCGACAGCTACCGGGTCGGCATCAGCCCGCCCAGCTACGACAAGCAGTTCGTGCGCGACTGGCTGGAGGCGCAGGGCTGGGACAAGACCCCGCCCGGCCCGGTGATCCCGGACGAGGTGATCGCGCGCACCGCCGCCAAGTACGCCGAGGCGCTGGAACGACTGGCCGGCATCCGGCTGTCCTGATCGGTTCGCAGGAGCGGCTTTAGCCGCGACTCGCGCTACATGATCGCGGCTACCCGGCTTGCGACACCCACCATCGCCGTGCTGCTATTGCAGCCTGATCCGCAAGGGGGACGCACGATGTCCGATCACGACGCAAGCCGGCGCAGCATGCAGGACTGGCTGGACAGCTACAGCAACGACCACCGCAACCCTGTGAACCAGGTCTTCCACTGGTGCTGCGTGCCGCCCATCGTGTGGTCGGTGATCGCACTGCTGTGGACGATCCCCGTGCCGCAGGCCTGGCTGCGCCCCGGCGCCTGGGCGGTGGCGGTGATGGTGCTGGCGTTCTACTGGTACTGGAAGCGCTCGCGCCCGCTGGCGCTGGCGCTGCTGGTCGCGTTCGCCGTGCTCGGCCTGCTCACCAACTTCCTGTACTGGCGGCTTGGTGCAGCCAACCTGTGCTGGCTTGCCGTCGGCGTGTTCGTGGTGGCGTGGATCGGCCAGTTCATCGGCCACAAGTTCGAGGGCCGCAAGCCCAGCTTCCTCACCGACCTCGCCTACCTGCTGATCGGCCCGGCCTGGTTGATGGCCAAGCTGCTGCGCCGGCTCGGCTTCAAGCACGTCGCATGAACTCCCTGCTCACCCTGGTCAGCTCGCTGGTGTGGTGGGTGCTCTACGGCAGCATCGGCGCGCTGGCCTGCGCGCTGATCGCCTGGGCGGTACTGCGCTGGACCGAACGCTGCAACGTGGTGTTCAACCGCGTCTACCTCGCCTGCCTGCTGTGGACGCTGCTCGGGCTGCTGCTGGTGGTTGGCGTGGCGGCGTATGAGGGACACCTGCAGCCGCCGTTCCGGCCGCTGCTCACTTCCGGGCTGCTGCGGTGGGCGCTGGTGGTGGACATGGTGCTCGGCGTGGCGCTGGTGTGGCGGCTGACGCCACGGATGGATGCGCGGCGGGTGCGGCCGGGGAGTGCGTGTCTGGCGGTGGCGGCGGTGATGGCGGTGGGGTTTGGGGTGGCGACTAGTTTGGTGTGAGACAAAGCGGCAAGCGCTATTGTGGCGCACCTGTCTTCCATGCTTGGTCACTTGGAGTTCCACAGTGCTGAAATCACTCAAGCGCGTCCCTCAACGAGATTGGGAAAACGATGACTGCGGACTGGCATGCGTCGCAATGGTTGCAGGCGTCAAATACGAACAAGCTCTCGAAGCTTTTCGAGCGCTAGACGGAAAGGCAAAAACCAAGAAGTTCGGAACCGAGCATCGTCACGTCACAAAGATGCTTGACCACCTCGGCATTTCGACCCAAAGAATCCGATTTCGGTCGTGGCGGCAAATCAAGCACCACGCAATCGTTAAGGTTAACGTCAAGAAGTCAGGCTCGTGGCACTGGGTCGTTTTCGATGCCGGACGCCCCTACCCTGCAGTACACGACCCAAAGCCCTGGAAACGAGAAATCATCAAAGATTTTCGCGGACTGAAGGGAAGTGGTGAGTACATTGCCGTCCTCACGTGACATACAACGATCCATGCAATAACGCCGTTCCGGTGAACACGCCCTTGACCAAGCGAGCTACGCGCGCACGTCAACTAGGATTGTTCGCCCCATCCATGGGGCTCACCCCTACGCGCTGCGCGCTACGGGGCCAACCTCCGGTTGTCCAAAATCGTTCCAGACGATTTTGTCGAACGAAGGTTCGAGTCCGGAAAGTCTCCCAGCCACACGCACAAAGCCCGCCTTTCGGCGGGCTTTGTGCGTGTGGCTGGGAGACTAGGATTCGAACCTAGATAAACAGAGTCAGAGTCTGTTGTCCTACCGTTAGACGATCTCCCAAAACCCTGGCGTGTCGGCGCGCTCTGACCTGGAGCGCCGCACGTCGAAGCGCGGTTAGCGCTTCGAGAACTGGGTGGCGCGGCGGGCCTTGTGCAGGCCGACCTTCTTGCGCTCGACCTCGCGGGCGTCGCGGGTCACGAAGCCGGCCTTGCGCAGGGACGACTTCAGGCTTTCGTCGTACTCGATCAGCGCGCGGGCGATGCCGAGGCGGATCGCGCCGGCCTGGCCGGTGATGCCGCCGCCTTCGACGGTGACCTTGATGTCGAACTTGTCGGTGTTCTGGGTCAGCTCGAGCGGCTGGCGCACGATCATGCGCGAGGTCTCGCGACCGAAGAACTGCTCAAGGGTCTTGCCGTTGACTTCGATCGCGCCGGTGCCCTTGCGCAGGAACACGCGGGCGGCGGAGGTCTTGCGGCGGCCGGTGCCGTAATTCTGCTGAATCGCCATAATGGTTCCTTAAACTTCCAGCGCCTGGGGCTGCTGCGCAGCGTGCGGATGCTCGGCGCCGCCGTACACCTTGAGCTTGCGGTACATCTCGCGGCCCAGCGCGTTCTTCGGCAGCATGCCCTTGACGGCGATCTCGATCACGCGCTCCGGATGGCTGGCCAGAAGATCCTTTAGACTGGTGGTCTTCAGGTTGCCGACGTAGCCGGTGAAGCGGTGGTACATCTTGTCGTCCAGCTTCGCGCCAGTGACGTGCACCTTCTGCGCGTTGACCACGACGATGTAGTCGCCGGTGTCCACGTGCGGGGTGAATTCCGGCTTGTGCTTGCCGCGCAGGCGACGCGCGATTTCGGTCGACAGGCGACCGAGCGTCTTGTTCGTGGCGTCGACCACGAACCAGTCGCGCTTGACGCTTTCTGCCTTGGCGCTGAAAGTTTTCATTTCGAGATACCCGTCTGCCGCCGGCGAGGGCGGTTGCACAATAATCGGTGAAGCAAAGGCGCGAGATGATAGCGGAGCCGTCATCACTGGCGCAAGTCCACCGACAGGTGGCCTGTGAGCTGGCAATGATAGCATGCGGCGCCCGGCGCTTGCATAGTCCCCGAACCTGCGTCGCCGCCCGTCACCGGAGGATCGCCCATGAACGCCCGTACGCTCAGCCCGCTGGACCGCCTGCTGGCCGGCATCGAACGCGCGCTGGAGACGGTGGCCGGCGCGCCGGAGGCGAACCGAACCTCTCCCGCACGCGGCGCCGCCCACACGGAACTGGACGACGCCGAGCGCCGCCATGCCGCCGGCCTGATGCGCGTGAACCATACCGGCGAGGTCTGCGCGCAGGCGCTGTATGACGGCCAGGCCGCGTTCGCGCGCCACGCGGAGAACCGCGAACACCTGCTGCACGCCGCCGCCGAGGAAACCGACCATCTCGCCTGGTGCGGCGAGCGCCTGCAGGAACTGGACAGCCGCCCCAGCCTGCTCAATCCGCTGTGGTACGCCGGCAGCTACGCGATCGGTGCGCTGGCCGCACTGGTCGGCGACGCGGTGAGCCTGGGCTTCGTGGTGGAAACCGAGCGCCAGGTGGAAGCGCACCTGGCCGACCACCTGGAAAGCCTGCCTGCGCAGGACGAACGCTCGCGCGCCGTGCTGGCGCAGATGCAGGCCGACGAGGTGCGCCACGCGGAAAATGCGCAGGCGCGCGGCGGCATAGCCCTGCCGTTTCCGGTCCCGCAACTCATGCGGGCCAGTTCGATGGTGATGAAGACGGTGGCTTACCGGGTTTGAAAACCCTCTCCCGGCGGACGCCGGGAAGGGCCATGGATCGCTCTGCTTTGGGGAGCGAGGAATGAGAGGTTGAGGTGAGGGCGCGGCCAGCGCGCGAACCGGAACGCGCCAGCGAAAACAGGCTTCCCCGCTTCGCCCGAACCCTCTCCTCCTCCCCTCTCCCGCAGGGAGAGGGGAGGAAACCACGTCACATCAGGTTGCGGCCGTGGAACAGCTCCTCGATCTCCCGGCGCAGCAGCGACTCGATGCGCTGGCGCTCCTTGAACGAGAGGTCGTCGGCGTGGGCCTCGAACAGGTAGGTGTCGAGGTCGAAGTCCTTGATGTGCATCTTCGTGTGGAACATGTTTTCCTGGTACACGTTGACGTCGAACATCTCGTACTTCTGGCGGATGTGGCGCGCCAGATAGTCCTGCACCGAGTTGATCTTGTGGTCGATGAAGTGCTTCTTGCCCTTGATGTCGCGGGTGAAGCCGCGCACGCGGTAGTCGCACACCACGATGTCCGACTCGAAGCTGTCGATCAGGTAGTTCAACGCCTTCAGCGGCGAGATCACGCCGCAGGTGGCCACGTCGATGTCGGCGCGGAAGGTGGCGATGCCGTTGTGCGGGTGCGTCTCGGGATAGGTGTGGACGGTGATGTGGCTCTTGTCCATGTGCGCGACCACCGCGCCGGCGATCGAATCGCGGCCGAGCTTCTCGACGATCGGCTCCTCGGAAATCAGGATCGTGACCGAGGCGCCCTGCGGGTCGTAGTCCTGCCGCGCGACGTTCAAGATGTTCGCGCCGATGATCTCGGCCACGTCGGTCAGGATCTGCGTGAGCCGGTCTGCGTCGTACTGTTCGTCGATGTACTCGATGTAGCGCTGGCGCTGGTCTTCGGACACCGCGTAGCAGATGTCGTAGATGTTGAAGCTCAACGCCTTGGTCAGGTTGTTGAAGCCCTGCAGGCGCAGGCGCGGGAGCGGTTTCACCACGGCGACTCTCCATGACCGGATCGCGGTCAGCAGACGAGGCGGGTTAGCAGCAAGGGTCCCCGCGGGAATTCGGAGCGCGGGGACCCTTGTCTCCCACGATCCGGCGAACGACCCGTGGCCGGTGGCCACGAGCGAAAGACTGCGAAGTATGGGGCAAAATCAGGAAAAACTGAACCTGCGTCAATTCGCCCGGGTTTGCCATAATGGCGAATCGGGGAGGGTCGGGGCCGAACTCGCGGCAAGCCGCGGCGCACGCCAAGGCCAGCCCCGTGCGCAACGATGACCCGCCGGACGCTGCACAAGTTTCCATCGCTTGCGTGCGTCCCGCGTGAACCCGCCGCCGGCAACGGCGCGCGACAGCCAGTTGATCGATGCAGCCCGTCGGCCCATGGAAGGCTCGCAGGGCCACCATTCAAGGGGAACCAGACACCGTGGCGCTACTCAAATACCAGCTTCAGCAGGCCTTCGAACGCTCCCAGGCGCCGCTCGCCTTCGCGCCGGACCCGGCCTCGATGGAACGCTTCCTCGCGCTCTGCCATCGCCGCCGTTACCCGAGCAAGACCGCGATCATCCGCCCCGGCGACCCGGCCAACACGCTGTACTACGTGATCGACGGTTCGCTCGCGGTGTGTACCGAGGACGAGCAGGGCCGCGAGCTGATCCTCGCCTACATCAACCGCGGCCAGTTCATCGGCGAGATGGGCCTGTTCGTGGAACAGTCCCAGCGCGAGTCGGTGGTGCGTACGCGCACCGTGTGCGAGATGGCCGAGATCAGCTACGAGCGCCTGTTCCAGCTGATGAAGGGCCCGTTGCAGGAGGAATGCCCGAAGATCCTGTTCGCGATCGGCTCCCAGCTCACCAACCGCCTGCTGCGCACCTCGCGCCAGGTGAGCCGGATGGCGTTCATGGACGTCACCAGCCGCATCTCGCGCACCCTGCTCGACCTGTGCGACGAGCCGGACGCGATGAGCCACCCCGAGGGCACCCAGATCCGCATCTCGCGCCAGGAAGTCAGCCGCATCGTGGGCTGCTCGCGCGAAATGGTCGGCCGCGTGCTCAAGCAACTGGAGGAGCAGGGCATGATCGACGTGTCCGGCAAGACCATCGTGGTGCGCGGCACGCGCTGAGCGTGCCGCCCGGGCTCCTAGCTATGTCACCCCGCGTCCGCGGGGCGGCATGGCGACCGGGCCGGGCGCCCCAGCAGGAAGCCCTGCCCGAATTCGCAGCCCATCGCCAGCAGCGCGCCGCGCTGCGCCGCGGTCTCGATGCCCTCGGCGATCACGCCGATGCCCAGCGCACGGGCCAGCGCCAGGATCGCCGCCACCACGGTGTCGGCGCCGGCGCTACCGGCGGCATCCAGCTCGCGCACGAACACCTGGTCGATCTTCAGCTTGCCCAGCGGCAGCGAGTGCAGGTAGCTCAGCGAGGAATAGCCGGTGCCGAAATCGTCCAGCGCCGCCTGCACGCCCGCGGCGCGCAGGCGCTCCAGCGTGGCGCGCACCAGCACCGGGTCGTCCAGCAGCGCACCCTCGGTCAACTCGATCAGCAGCCGCGCGGGCGACAGCCCGCTACGTTCGAGCAGATGCAGTAGCCGACGGTCGAAGTCCGCATGGCGCAGGTGCTGCGGCGAGACATTGATCGTCACGAAGCCGGTGCCGGCATCCGGCTGCGCCATGCGCGCGCAGGCCTGCCCGAACAACTGCCAGTCGATCGCCTCGAGCTGGCCGCAGTCCTGCGCGACGCGCACGAAGTCGTCGGGCAGCAGCAGGCCGCGGCGCGGGTGGTTCCAGCGCAGCAGCGCCTCGTGGCCGACCACCACGCCACTGTCGAGCCGGAAGATCGGCTGGTAATGCGGCACGAACTCGCCATGCAGGAGGGCGTGGCGCAACTCGACCTCCAGCGCCAGTTCGTCCACCGCATTCCGGGCCAGCGTCTCATCGAACATCACGTAACGGCCGCGCCCCAGCTGCTTGGCGCGGTACAGCGCGGTGTCGGCGTCGCGCAGCAGCGTGTCGGCCCGCTCGTGGCGGTCGCTGCCGATCGCGATGCCCACGCTGGCCGAAGGCTCCAGCTCGCGACCGCCGATCGACAACGGCTGGTGCAGGGCCTGCAGCACGCCCTGCGCCATGCGCTCGGCGGCGGCCGGTTCGTCGACCGCATCCAGCAGGATCGCGAACTCGTCGCCGGCCAGCCGCGCCACCACGTCCGGTTCATGCACGCATCCGCGCAGGCGGCTCGCGGTCGCCTGCAGGAAGGCATCGCCGGCCAGGTGGCCGAGGCTGTCGTTGATCACCTTGAAGCGATCCACGTCCAGGTACAGCAGCGCGCAAGGCAGTGCGCCCAATGGCTGCCGCGCCAGGCGCTCGCCCAGGCGCTCGCGCAGGAAGCCGCGGTTGGGCAGGCCGGTGAGCGGGTCGTGCATCACCTCGTGGCGCAACTGCCGCTGGATCTGCTCGCGTTCGGCGATCTGCTCGCGCAACTCGCGGGTGCGCGCCTCCACCCGGTGCTCCAGCTGCAGGTTGGCCTGCAGCAGGTCGGCGGCGGCACGGCGGCGGTGGATGCTGTTGGCGATCTGCAGCGCGGCGAAGCCCAGCAGCTCCTGGTCGGCGACGCCGAAGCGCATCTCGTCGCCATAGCCCTGCACGGCGACCACGCCGATCACCGTCTCGCCCGTGCGCAGCGGCACGCCGAGCCAGCAGGCGGACGGCGTGCCGATGTGGTGCGGCACCACCTCGCCAGCCTCTTCCATCGCCTCCAGCTCGCGCCGGGTGCCCAGCCACGGCCGGCCGGTGCGCAGCACGTAGGCGGTGATGCTGCGCTCCAGCGGCAGGCTGAACGTGCTCTGCACGCCGGCATCGACGTAATACGGGAAATCCAGCCGCTGCCGCTGCTCGTCCAGCAGGGCGATGTAGAAATTCGAGGCGTCCAGCAGGCTGCCCACTTCCGCGTGCACGTGCTGGTAGAACGCGTTCTCGTCGAGGTCGGCGGTGGCCAGCTCGGCCAGCCGGAACAGCACCGACTGCAGGCGTTCCGCGCGTTGGCGCTCCAGCACTTCCTGCTGCAGCTCGCGGTTGGCGGCGGCCAGTTCGCGGGTGCGCCGCAGTACCCGGCGTTCCAGCTCGTCCTTGCTCTGCTTGCGCTCCAGCGCGGTAAGCACGTGCGCGGCGACGAAACCCAGCACCGCGCGGTCCTCGTCGGAGTAACCCACACCCTGGCGATAGCTCTGCACCACCAGCGCGCCATGCACGCGCCCTTCGCGCAGCATCGGCACGCCCAACCAGTCCACGCTGTCCGGGCCGACCACCTCCAGCGGTTCGCCGATCTGCGCCGCCAGCTGCTCGGCGTTGCCCATCAGCGGCCGCCCCTGGCTCAGCAGGTGCCAGGTGAGCGAACCGCGCAATGCCTCCAGTGGTTCGTCGCGGTCGATGTCGGGGCCTGCGGCATCCGCCGTGTCGGCGAAGTACAGGAAACGCACCGTGCCGCGCTCGGGGTCGTGCCGCACGATGTAGAAGTTCTCGGCGTACATCAGCGTGCCGACGATGGCGTGGATGCCGCGCAACAGCTCGGGCATGTCGAGATCGGCACCGGCCTGATCGGAGATCGCGAACAGGGCGCGCTGCAGGTTCTCCGAGCGTTCCAGCTGGCGATGCGAGCCGTGCAGCTCGGCCAGCGCCAGCAACTGCTGCAGCTGGCGCCCGGCCAGCAGCAGGCGGGGTTCCAGCGCCGCGGCCAGCCGCGTGGCCGCCGCCGCGTCCTCCGGCGCCAGCAGCAGCACGGCGGGCACGTCCGGCGCCAGCCAGATCGCGAGTTCGCCGTCGACAGCCGTCGCCGCGCCATCCTCGTCGCGCAGCAGCGCCAGCATCCGCGCGCGCGCAGGCGCGTCCACGGGGCCGTCCGCGGCACGACACTCGCCCCGCTCCAGCCACAGCAGGCGGGCATCGCGGCAGCCTGCGCAGCCACGGGCGAGTTCCACCACCAGCTCGCCCACCGCCTGCGGCGTGGGCGCACCGATCAGCCGTCCCAGCCAGGCCAGCTGGCCGGTTTCGCCTGAAATCGTGACATGCGACCTGCCGAGCTGGTTCATGGCGCCGATGATTTTCCCCCGGCCGATGGTAGCGCGCGACCGCGGCAGCGCCCAGCATCCGCCCCGGGCGCCACCCGCCCGCTAGAATGAGCGGCTCGCCCCGGATGCACGCATGCTCGCCGACACCACCAAGGACGCCATCCGCGCCGCCTACACGCGCCTGAAGGACGGCCTGCCCGGCTTCCGCCCGCGCGCCTCGCAGGGAAAGATGATCGCCGAGGTGGCGAAGGCGCTGGCGCTGGAAGGCGGCGTCGCCGCGATCGAGGCGCCCACCGGCACCGGCAAGTCGATGGCCTACCTGATCGCCGGCCACGAGGTGGCGCGCGCGCAGAAGAAGAAGCTGCTGATCGCCACCGCCACGGTGGCGCTGCAGGAGCAGTTGGTGGAGCGCGACATCCCGCTGTACCTGCAGCTCTCCGGCCATTCCGCGAAGGTGGCGCTGGCCAAGGGTCGCGGCCGCTACCTGTGCCCGCGCAACCTCGCGATGGCGCGCAACAGCCTCGCCGGTTCGGCGCAGATGGGCCTTGCCGGCTTCGATGCCGACCTCGCGCTGTGGGCCAGGCCGCCCGCCGAACGCGACAAGCAGGCCTTGTCGAAACTCGCCCAGGCCTTCGACGCCGGCGAATGGAACGGCGACATGGACAGCGCACCCGAACCGGTGGGCGAGCTGCTGCGCCCCATGCTCACCACCAGCGCGGGCGGCTGCACCAACCGCAAGTGCGGGCAGTTCATGATCTGCCCGTTCTACGCCGCACGCCGCGCGGTGGACGACGCCGAGATCATCGTGGCGAACCAGGACCTGGTGCTGGCCGACCTCACCATGCCGGGCGAAGACGACAACTGGGGGGGCGTGATCCTGCCGCGCCCGGACGAGACGCTGTACGTGTTCGACGAGGCCCACCACGTCCCGGGCAAGGCGATCGACCGCGGCGCCGCCGAGGTGCATCTCGCCAGCGCGGTGCGCCAGCTGAGCCGGCTCGGCCGCCAGGTGCACGCGGCCTATTCGCTCACCGACAAGGAAAACCTCGGCAAGCTCTCGCTCGACGCTGGCGACAGCAAGCTGCAGGAACTTTCCGACGCGCTGGAAGCGCTGGAAAAGGAGATCCGCCTCGGCTGGCTGCCCGATCCCGCCGAGAGCGAACCGATGTATCGCGGCTCGCTGGGCCGCCTGCCCGAAGCCTGGGTGGAGCACGCGCGCCTGCTTGGCCTGCAGGCCAGCGAGGTCCAGCGCTGGCTCGCCGCGGTGCGCCGCGCCGTGGTGGAGATGACCGACGGCGGCCCCACCCAGGAGGCGCTGTCGCGCGAGCTGGGCATCGCACTGGAGCGCGTCGGCAAGCAGGCCGCCTGCTGGCAGGCCTGGTCGGTGGACGATCCGGATCAGGCGCCGCCGCTGGCGCGCTGGGTCACGCTCACCGGCGACCAGCAACTGGTCTGCCACGCCTCGGCGGTGTCCGCCGCAGGCCTGCTGCGCAACGTGCTGTGGGGCAACGCCAGCGGCGTGGTGCTCACCTCGGCCACGCTGAGCGCGGGCGGCAATTTCCGCGGCTATGCCGACGCCGTGGGCCTGCCCGACGACGCGGTGACGCTGAGCCTGCCCTCGCCGTTCGACCTCGCCGCGCAGGCGCAGCTGGAAGTGCCGGCCATGGCCGTGCTGCCCGACGCACGCGAGGAACACGCGCAGGCGATCAGCGACTGGCTGGCCGACCACCTCGACTGGAACGCCGGCAACCTCGTGCTGTTCACTTCGCGCGCCAAACTCGACCGCGTGCTGCAGCGCCTGCCGATCGACAAGGTGCGCAAAGTGCGCGCGCAAGGCTCGCTGGGCAAGACGCAACTGATCGCCGAGCACATCACGGACGTTGAATCAGGCCGTGGCAGCACGCTGTTCGGCCTCGCCAGCTTCGGCGAAGGCCTGGACCTGCCCGGCAAGCTGTGCGAGACCGTGGTCATCACCCAGCTGCCGTTCGCCGTACCCACCGATCCGGTCGGCGCCACCTATGCGGAATGGCTGGAATCGCGCGGCCGCAATCCCTTCATCGAAGTGAGCATCCCCGAGGCGACGCGCCTGCTCACGCAGTACTGCGGCCGGCTGATCCGCAACGAGAACGACAGCGGCCGCATCGTGCTGCTGGATCGCCGCGTGGTCACCAAGCGCTACGGTGCCGGCATGCTGCGGGCGTTGCCGCCGTTCCGGCGCATGATCGAGCGTGGTGCATGAGCATCCTTCGCCTTGCCGATTGTCCGGCCAAGCCATGGAAGAACGGCCTGGGCCGCACCCACGAATTGGCCATCCATCCGCCCGGTGCGGACATGGACGATTTCCTGTGGCGCGTGAGCGTGGCCGAGGTGGAGAGCGCCGCGCCGTTCTCCGCGTTTCCGGGCATCGACCGCGTGATCGCCCTGCTCGACGGCGACGGTTTCACGATGGCGCTGGACGGCGGCCGCACGCATGCGCTCACCACGCCCTGCGTTCCATTTGCGTTCCCGGGCGAGGTCGGCGTGGACGTGGCGCTGGCCGGCGGCCCCAGCCGCGATTTCAACCTGATGCTGCGCCGCGGGCGCGCGCACGGCGGCATCGAGGTGTGGCGCACGGCGGGTGCGCGGCAAGCCGATGCCGCCATCGTGCTGGTGTACTGCATGCGCGGTCGCATCGACACCGGCGACGGCGTGCTGCACGCGGGTGACGCCTGGCGCCCCGGTTCCGGCGCGCTCGCCCTGCACGAGAACACGCTGGCGCTGGCCGTGCACGTCGAATCATCGACCTGACAACCGTCACTCGTGGCACTCGGCCGGGCTGCCTATACTCCGGCACACCGCCTCCGGAGCCGCCTGCCATGCCCGTGCTGATCCTCGGTCTCGTGCTGTTCCTCGGCATGCATTCGCTGCGCATCTTCGCCGACGGCTGGCGCGCGCGTCAGATCGCCCGGCTCGGCGAGAAGAAATGGAAGGGCCTGTTCGCGCTGACGTCGCTGATCGGCTTCGCGCTGATCTGCTGGGGCTTCGGGCTGGCGCGGCATCATCCGGTGCTGCTGTACACGCCGCTACCGTGGCTGGTACGGCTCAATGCGCTGCTTACCCTGGTGGCCTTCGTGCTGTTCGTCGCGGCGCGGGTGCCGCGCAACGGCATCAGGGCGCGCCTGCATCATCCGCAGGTGCTGGCGGTCAAGGTGTGGGCGTTCGGCCACCTGCTGGCCACCGGCATGCTGCACGACGTGGTGCTGTTCGGCGCCTTCCTGCTGTGGGCCGTCGTGCTGTTTGCCGCCTCGCGCCGGCGCGATCGCCGCGAGGGCACGGTATATCCGCCCGGCACGGCCAAGGGCACGATCATCGCCATCGTCGCCGGCGTGGTGGGCTGGGCGCTGTTCGCGTTCTGGCTGCACGCGCTGCTGATCGGCGTGAAGCCGGCGATGTAGCTCCGTGGCGACGCGCCGCCGATGTGCCGAAAGCCACCTGCGCGGCAGCTGCGGATCGCGCTAGAGTGCTGTCGCCCATCCCCCGTGAGGTCGTGCCATGGCCGCCTTCTTGCTTTGGTTGTTGCTGCTGGTGTTCTGCTGGCCGCTCGCGCTGCTGGCGCTGGTGCTCTATCCCATCGTGTGGCTGCTCTGCCTGCCGCTGCGGCTGATCGGCATCACCGTGGGCGCGGTATTCGCCTTCCTGGGTGCGCTGCTGATGCTGCCTGCCCGCGTGCTGCGCGGTCGCCCGGCCTGACGGCGTAGGCGTGGACAAACCCCACGCCCCCTCCTGCGAACGCAACCGCGAACCGATCCTCGAGGTGTTGCGCAGGCACCTTGCCGACCGGCGGCGGGTGCTGGAGATCGGCAGCGGCACCGGCCAGCACGCCGTGCATTTCGCCGCCGCGCTGACCTGGCTGGAGTGGCAATGCTCGGACCGCGCGGAGAACCTGCCGGGCATCCGCGCGTGGCTGGATGAGGCGGCGCTGCCGAATACGCCGCCGCCGCTGGAACTCGACGTCGGCGCGCCGTGGCCACGCGGCCCGTTCGACGCGGCGTTCAGCGCCAACACCCTGCACATCATGGCCTGGCACGAGGTGGAGGCGCTGTTCGCGCAGCTGCCCGCCGTGGTGACCGACGACGCACGGCTGGCGATCTATGGCCCGTTCAACTACGGCGGCCGCTACACCAGCGACAGCAATGCCACGTTCGACCAGTGGCTGAAGGCACGCGGCGCGCACATGGGCATCCGCGACGCCGAAGCCGTGGACGCGCTGGCCGCGGCGGCGGGCTTCGCGTTGGTCGACGACGTGGCGATGCCGGCGAACAACCGCTGCCGCGTCTGGCAGCGTAGCTAAGAGCCTGTTCACGACCCCCACCGAAGCGGGTACAAAGGCCGCATGAAGGCGATCGACACGCTCACTCCCTGCCCCTGCGGCAATCCCGCCGGTTACGCCGCCTGCTGCGGCCCGCTGCATGACGGCCACGCGGTCGCCGCCAGCGCCGCGCAACTGATGCGCTCGCGTTACAGCGCCTACGTACTCAAGCGCGAGGATTACCTGCTCGCCAGCTGGCACGCCGAGACTCGCCCCGCCTCGCTGCGGCTGGCCGCGCAGCAGCCCGCGCCGACCTGGCTGGGACTGGACGTGCGCCGCGAGCAGCGCATCGACGACGAGCATGCGACCGTGGAATTCGTGGCCCGCTACCGTCTCGGCGGCGGCCGTGCACACCGCCAGCACGAGCTCAGCCGCTTCGTGCGCGAGGCGGGACGCTGGTATTACCACGACGGCGAGTTGATGTAGGCGCGCACCCTGTGCGCGAATGCTCTGGCGCTGATTCGGAGCAAAAACATTCGCGCACAGGGTGCGCGCCTACGGTTGAAAACCCTGCACGCCGGCGACGCGCAGTTGCACGGCCAGAGCACGCACCTCGGGATGGGCGAAGAAGGCAGCCAGTTGCCGGGCGTGTGCCGCACTGGCGCCGCGCGCACGCCAGCCGCCTTCGTCCAGTGCGGCCAGCGTGGCCCAATCGCCGCCGGCATCCGCCGCGTCATCCGGCGCGCCGAGCGCGTGCAGCCAGTCGCCGAACGGTCGCCCGCGTGCATCGGAAAACGTCTGCATCAATGTCGTCGCCCGACTCGTGCCAAGACCCGGCACCGCGGCGAGTTGCGCGGGCGTGAGCGTCAGCCAGTCCAGCAGGCCGCGGACCACGCCGGCATCCGCCAGCGCCTGCCAAGTGCCCGCGCTGACACCCGCCAGCCGCAGCCCCTGCTTGCCGCCCAGCCAGGCCAGCCGCGCCTGGAACTGCTGTTCGCAACCGGGCGTGGGCTGCCAGCACGTCAGTGGGCCGTAACGCGCCGGATCGGGCGCATCCACGGCGGCCCGCTGCGCCGTGCGCCACGCCACCGACTGCAGGCGCGGGATGGTCAGCCCCGCCAGCGCCACCTCGACCTGGTCGCCGGGGCGGATGTCCAGCGCCTGCCAACGCTTGAACGAACCCACGCTGACGCGCTGCACGCGATGGTCGTCCAGTTGCACCGGCGCCAGTTCCAGCACCGGCGTGATGCGCCCGCTGCGGCCGATGGTGAAGTCCACCGCGCGCACCTCGGCCAGCGCAGCGGCGGCCGGATACTTCCACGCCACCGCCCAGTCCGGCGGCTCGGCGCGCCAGCGCTCGGCCGGCGGCCGATGACCCTGGCGCAGCACCGTGCCGTCGGCGGCGAACGGCAGCGCGTGGCGATACCACTGCTCGCGCCAGCGCTGCACCTCCGCGAAACTAGCCGCTGGCTGGGTGAGCGCCGCGCTGTCGGCGAAGCCCATCGCGCGCAGGCCGGCCAGCCGCGACGGCATGTCGGCCGGGCCGCTTGACCAGTCCCACACGAACAGACCGATCTTCGCGGCGGTGGCGGCATCCAGCATGTCGCGCGCCAGCGCGCCGGCCACCGCCGAGCGCGCGTTGACGGCGCCATTTTCCGCCTGCACGTGGCCGGGCAGGCCCCAGACCAGCTCGCCCTGCAGCACCACGCGCGTCGGCGCGTGCGGCAACTGCTTGGGAATCGCCGCGATCGCCTGTGCGAACGCCGTCCAGTCCGAACCGTGCAGGCCGTCGCCGCGGCTGCTGGCCTGTTGCAGGCGACCGTCCACGTACAGCAGGGTCACCGCCACGCCGTCGGCCTTGGGTTGCACCCACAGGTCGCGGTTGCCGCGCGCCTGCATCCACGCCGCGACCGCGGCCGCGTCGGGCAACTTGGCCAGCCCGGTCTGCGCCACCGGCGCCAGCACGCGGCCGCCGGCGTCGGCCAGATGCGCCAGCGGCGCGGGCGCCTGCGCGGGGAAGCAGCGGCTCCACGCCGCGAGCCGCTGCTCGGCCTGGTCGTAGACGGCGTCGCTCACCGGCGAGCTTCCCTCGACGCGATACGCATGGTTCCAGCCGTCGAGCCGCTCGTGCAGCGCGGCGAGCTCGTGGCGCGCGCGTTCGGGCGACCAATCCGGGCAATCGGCCGCGTGCACGACACCGGCCGTCCACGCGAGCAGGGTCAACCACAGGAAATGCGTGCGCATGCAATGCTCCCGGCGCAAATGGAGCATCGAAGCTAGCCGCGCTGGCGCACGGGGTCAGGCGGTCCGGTGCGCGCCGCCGCGTAGGCGCAGGACGTCAGGCCATGGCGGCGTGCGGGCCGATAGTCAGCCGGCCTTCGCCGAGGAAACGGCCCTCGGGGCCGAAGCCACGCTCGACGATCACGCCGCGCCCGTCGTGGCCGATGGCCACCACGGTGCTGGCGCGGGTGCCATAGCGTTCGCCGCGGATGAAGGCGCTGGACAACAGGCGCTCGCGCTCCAGTCCGATGCCGGTGTCGGGGAGCTGCTCGTCGGGTGCCGTGGCCTCGTCGGCCAGCGCGGCAAACAGCGGTGTGAAATCTTCCGTGTCGCCGGATGCGAGCCATGTCGAGAGGCGCGCCATCAAGGCGCGCGTCTTCGGCCACGGCGTGTTGAAGTCGGCATTCGACAGGCCGTGCACGCCGGGCATCACCGCCTGCGCGCGCGGCTCGGGCCGGTTGCCGAGATAGAACGCGGCCTGCGCATCGAAGGTGAGCAGGTTGAACGGGCGATAGCCAGCCGCCGTCGCCAGCAGGGCCGGCGCATGCGCCGTGGCGTCGTCGGCGCCGGCGAGATAGTCGGTGGCGAGCAGGCCGCGCGAGGCGCCCAGCTGCGGATCGCGCGGATCGCGCACGTTGGTGACCACGCAGCAACGCCCCGCATCGGTGACGCCCAGCCAGGTGCCGCCGGCTTCGAGATCGCGCCCGCCGGTGATCGGCAGATCGCTCCAGCGCGCCAGCGGTGCGCTGGGCCGCGCATGGAACTCGTCGCGGTTGCCGGCCAGCACGAGCCGCCAGCGCGGATGGGTTTGCCAGGCGAAGGCGATCAGGCACATGGCTCACGCCGCCTTGCGCGCGGAGGTACGGCGTGGACGCGACGTCGCCTTGCCGCGCGCCGCCGCGGCGTCCTTGCGCAGGCATTCCTCCAGCCGTGTCAGCGCGGGCAGGTGGGTGGTGCGCAGCATCACCAGCGCGGTCTGGATGCGCGCCAGGCGTGTGGGTATCTCGCGGATGGCGAGCGTGTCGCGCTGCGGGTAGGTCTCCAGCACCGAGCGCGGCACCAGGCCCACGCCCACGCCGGCCGCCGCCGCGGCGAAGATGCCGTGGTAGGAGGCGAACTCCAGCACGCGCGCAGGCACGATGCGCTGCGCGTCCAGCCACTCCACCAGCCGCCGGCGGTAGATGCAGCCCTGGCTGTGGTAGACCAGCACGGTGCCGTCGGCCAGCCGCTTCGGCTCCGCCAGCATCGCGCTGCCGCGCGCGCCGACCAGCACCAGCTCCTCCACGTACAGCGGCACGCTGCGGAAACGTTCGGCATCCACCTGCTCGCCCACGATCGCCGCATCCAGCGCGCCGGCCTGCACGTCGGCCACCAGTCCGCGCGAGGAAGCCGTGTGCAGGTTCACCCAGATCTGCGGGTGCGCGCGGTGGAACGCCGCCAGCGGATACGGCAGCCGGCTCGCAGCCACGCTCTCCATCGAGCCCAGCCGCAGCGCGCCGCCGGTCTCGCCGCTGCGCACCGCCACCCGGGCCTGCTCGGCCAGTTCCAGCATGCGCCGCGCGTAGTCCACCAGTTCCTCGCCCGGCGCGGTGAGGCGCAGGCGCTGGCCCTCGCGATGGAACAGCTGCACGCCCAGCGAAATCTCCAGCTGGTGGATGCGGCTGGTGATGCTGGACTGGGCGCGGTGCAGCTTGGCCGCCGCGCGGCCGATGCCGCCGGCGGCCACCACCGCCTGGAAGGTTTCGAGCGCGCGCAGGTCCATGTTCGATTTCCTCGATGGCTTCATTCGCAATTATTCGCTTTATACGATGATACGCCGCGTCTAGCATGGCCGCATCCCCGTTCGTCGGAGCGCCCCATGCGATCTCCCGTCCCGCCCGCCCTCGCCGGCATGACCGTGCTGGCGCTTGCCCTGGGCATCGGCCGCTTCCTGCTCACCCCGCTGTTGCCGCTGATGCAGGCCGATGCCGGCCTGAGCCTGGTCGGTGGTGGCTGGCTCGCCTCGATCAACAACATCGGCTACCTGCTGGGCGCCCTGCTGTGCACGGCACTGGCACTGCCGCAGCGCGCCAGCCTGCGCGCCGGCGTCATCGCGGTGGCACTGGGCACGCTGGGCATGGGCCTGGCGCCATCGCTGCTGCTGTGGCTGCTGTGCCGCTTCGCGGCCGGCGTGGGCGCCGCAGTGCTGATGGTGCACGGCATCGCGTGGTGCACCGCGCATCTGCGCGCGCACGGCCGGGCGGGTCTGGAGGCCGTGCTGTACAGCGGCCCCGGCGTCGGCATCATCGCCAGCGGCGCGCTGGTGGCCGTGCTGCATGGTACGAGCATGGACTCGGCGCGCTGGTGGCTGGCGTTCGGCGCGGCCAGCGTTGCGGTCACCGCGCTGGTCTGGCGCACGCTGGATGCACCCGCCGCCTCGATGGCCGCGGCGGCGACAAAGGTCGGCACGCGCGACTCGGGCCACGCGTGGCCATTGGTGGCGGTGTACGGACTGTTCGGCTTCGCCTACGTGATCCCCGCCACATTCCTGCCGCTGATCGCCGACGCGCAGCTGCACCTGCCCGCGCTGCGCGAATGGTTCTGGCCGCTGTACGGCGTGGCCACGGTGCTGGCGACCCTGCTGCTGGGCGCGCTGCCCGCGCCGCGCAGCAATTACGCGGGGCTGGCCGGCTGCTGCCTGTCGATGCTGCTGGGCACCGTGCTGTGCCTGTACTGGCCGACGCGCGCCGGGCTGGCGCTGGGCACCGTGCTGGAGGGCGCCGCGATCACGCCGGTGGTGATGTTCACCATGCGCGAGGCGGTGCGGCTGGCGCCGCACGATCACACCCGGTTGATCGGCATGCTGACCGTGGCCTTCGGCATCGGCCAGATCGTCGGTCCGCCGGTGGCCGCCATGCTGGCCGCACGCCGGCACGGTTTCGCTGCGCCGCTGGAACTGGCCGCACTGGCGTCCGTGCTGGCATTGGCAATCGCGCTGTCACGACTGCGCCGCGCCCGCGCACTCACTTCGTCGGCGTGCCCCGCAGACTGAGGTTGGCCTTGCGCACCGCCTCGACGAAGCCGCGGAACGGAATGTCGGTGATGCCGACCAGGCCGAAATGCCCGTTCTCGCCGTCGAGCAGGCGGCCGGTCACCGGCTCGTCCACGTATTCGAACCAGTGCGTGCCCACGATGTCCGGGTCGCTCGCCGCCGCCTGCAGGTAGCGCGCGTAGGCTTCGCCACGCTGCGCCTCGCTCTCCACCGACACCACGCCCTTGCCGAACGGGCCGCGGTCGCCGGAGCCGAAGTGGAACTCGGAAACGATGACGGGCTTGTCGAGCCGCTGCATCGCCGCCGCGTCGAAGCCGTGTTGCGGCACGTCGGCGTAGATGTTGAAGCTCTCCACGTCGCAATACCTGGCGCAGGCCGCGATGGCCTCGGGCGTGCTGACCGCGAAGCGGCTGCCGAGATAGAGGTGGTGCGGGTCGCGGCGATGGATGGCGTCGGCGACGATGCGGAAGAATTGCCCGGCGTAGCGGCGCAGCCATGCACTGTAGTCGTCGGCGATGGCGGGATGCGCCTCGTTCGGCTGGGGCGCGGGGAAGTTGGCGGCGGCAAGCACATCCCACGACGCCAGCGCAATGCCCCATGCCGCCGCGAGCTTGTCCGGCGTGCCGTATTTCTTCTTCAAATCGGCGACGAAGGCCTGCTTGGCCGCACTGCGTGCCTCGCCGTGCAGCGTGCCGACAGCCAGCGCCCAGCGCCCCTCCGGGCCGTAGGCGGACCAGGACAGTTCGTTGCCGGCGAAGTAGCCCAGCAGCCACGGATCGTCGCGCACGCCCTGCGCGGCTTTCGCCGCCGCCGCGTCCACCGCCTGCGCGAAGCGCGGGTCGAACGGGTCGGGCATGCGCCCCCACCAGTCGTAGCCGGTGGCGACGTTGCCGAATTCGCCGCGGATGTCCAGCTCGCGCGTGTACGGCAGCTGGTGCATCGCGCCCAGCGCGGGATCGCTCCAGTTGGCGACGGTGTTGAAGCCCCACGCGCGCAGGCGCGCCAGCGCACGCGCGCGCCACGCGGGGAGCCAGTCCTTGCCGTCCACGCGATACAGGTTGGCGGCGTAGAAATCGAACCAGCGGCCATGGTCGCAGCAGCGGCCGGCGCCCGCGCCCTGCTGCGCGTTGCGGTTGTCGCCCGCGCCCCAGAACGCGGCCCATGCGCCGCTGTCCGGCGGCAGGTCGCGGAACATGGACTCGCGGCCCTGCACGTAGGTGCGCGTGTCGTCGGCCTTCACCGTGTTCACGCCCAGCGAGAAGAAACCGTGGCCGTCCGGCGTGACCAGCCACCAGCGGCCACCGGATTTCTGCGTGTGGAACCAGCCGGTCTTCTGCAAGCGGACGTCCAGACGTCCGCCGTAGCGATCCTCGCCGGCGGCCGGTGCAACGGGCAGCGCCTGTTTCACGGCGGCGCGCAGCGTGGCATCGCCGACGATCTTCTCCGGCCAGTCCTCGCGCGTGGACTGGCCGTAGCGGTCGACGATGCCGGCATAGGCATCGTGCAGCGCGGCCTCGCCCGCGACCACGTCGAGCTTGCCGAGGAGGATGGACTGCGGCGCTTGCGGCGCGGGCATGGAAAGCCGCACGGCATGCACCGCGGAGAGATCGAGCGCGCCCCCCACCGTGCTGGCCACCAGCACGCGCCGGCCGTGGTCGTCGAACGGCCTCGTCGGTCCCGCCTGCATGCCGAACGCCAGCGGCGAAGTGGCGTACAGCGGCACCACCAGCGTCTGTGCAGGGCCGGCGGGCAGGCCTACCACGGCGTGCAGGTGCGACTTCGCGTCCGCGCCGTCGATGTCGACCACCAGCGTCACCGCCCACGGCATCGCGTTCTGCACGCGCAGGCGCAGCTCACCCTGTCCATGCCAGTTCCAGCCACCCTGCGCGGGCGTCACCGCGATCTGCGGCTGCGCAGCGGGCTGGAAGGTGTAGCGGCGTTGCATCACGCCGTCTTGCGCGGTCTCCGTGGTCGCCGCGCGCGTCACCTGCTGCAGGCCGACGTGCGCCGACGATGCCAGGTCGACCACGTCCGTCGCCGCGGCCTGGGCGGCGAACAACACGGTGCAGGCGAACAACCAGACTCGTTTCATGGCGCGCTCATGACGACCCGGAAGATGCCGAGTATGCGTCTCCGCGGCTGAAGCGCAATCAGGGCGTGCGCAGCTGCCAGCGCCGCCACAGCCAGTACACCGGCGCGCCCAGCGCGATGATCACCAGGCTCATGCCCGCGTCGTGCGGCGAGGCGATCGCCGTCGCCACGATCACGCCCAGCACGGTGAGCACGAACACCAGCGGCAGCAGCGGATACAGCGGCACGCGGTACGGCGCCGGCTCGTCCACGAACTTCCAGCGGTACCAGAACAGCGTGCCGATGCCGAACGCATGGCCCAGCCACTCGCCCACCGTGGTGTAGTCCACCAGCTGGCCGAAGTTGCCCCACAGCATCAGCACCACCGTCCACGCGCCCAGCAGCGCCAGCGCCACCTGCGGCGCACGCGTGCGCGGGTCGATGTAGCCCACCGCGCGGAACAGCATGCCGTCCGCGCCCATGGTCTGCAGCACGCGCGCGCCGCCGGCGATGGCGATGCTGCAGTAGCCGAAGGTGGAGCAGGCGATGCCGACCGCCATCACCTTCGCGCCGGTCTCGCCGAACAGGCGGCGCATCAGGTCGGCCGCCGGCGCCTGGCTGGCGGCCAGCCCCGCGTGGCCCAGGCCGGTGAGGTAGGCCACGTTGGCCAGCACGTAGGCCGCGACCACGCCCAGCATGCCCAGCAGCAGGGCGCGCGGCAGCGTGCGCTGCGGATCGCGCACCTCGCCGGCGAGGTCGTTCAAGTAGTGGAAGCCGCCATAGGTGAACAGCACCGGCAGCAGCGCGCCCACGAAGGCGCCGCTGGATACCGGGTGCGCCGTGTCCGCCGCCAGCACGCCGCCCAGGTGGCCGTGCGCCAGCGCCAGGCCTACCGCCACCAGCAGCGCGATCGCCGCCAGCTTCAGCACCGCGAAGATGTTCTGCATCAGCGCGCCGGCGCGGATGCCGAACAGGTTCACGCCCACGATGAACACGATCGCCGCCACGCCCACCGGCTTCACCCACAAGAGCGGCAGGTCCACCGCCTTGCAGAAGTAGTCGGCGAAGGTGGTCGCCACCGCGGCCACGCTGCCGGGGTAGTTGATCAGCGCCATCGTCCAGCCGAACAGGAAGGCCGGCAGCATGCCGAAGGCTTCGCGCAGGTAGAGGTAGATGCCGCCCGCCTGTGGCCGCCGCGAGCCGAGTTCCGCGTAGCACAGCACGCCGGTGAGCGTGAGCAGGCCGCCCAGCACCCACAGCACCAGCAGCGGCAGGCCCGAGGTCGTGCGCTCGGCCACCGTCGCCGGCGTGCGGAAGATGCCGGCGCCGATCACGCCGCCGATCACGATCATCGCGCCGTCCCACACGCCGAGGCGACGCAGGTACGAAGGGGAACTGTCAGTCGTCGTCATCCGGCAACCTTGGCATGGCGGATGGGGGTTCGACCAGTCCCCGTCGACAGGGGCTTGCCCGCCCGCAAGACCCGGGTCACGCTGCGCGCGGGAAATCCATGGGGGGCGCGATGACCAGAACCACGACGTTGCTGTTCCTGCTGCTGATCGCCGCGGCGATCTGGCTGAGCTGGCGCCATTGGCAGAACGCCAAGGCCCTGCTGCAGGACTGGGCCGACGCCAACGGCCTGCGCATCCTGCATGCGAAATCCAATGCATTCTGGCTGTCCATGCCGCTGTCGATGTGGTTCACCACCTCGAAGTACCAGGTCGTCTATCACGTCTCGGTCTACGACGAGGCGAGCCATCGCATCCGCTCCGCCTGGGTACGGCTCGGTACGCGCTGGTGGGGCGTGATGGAGGGCGACGCGGTCGAGGTGAGCTGGGAGGACGCCGGCTAGCGCCGCGCGCGGCGCAGCACGCTTTCGGCCAGGATCGCCAGCAGGCCCGCCGCGAAAACGAGCGCATTCCAGCCGCCGCCCAGGTCCAGCAGCGGCAGTGCCAGCCACGCCAGCAGCAGCCACACCACGATGGCGAGCGCGTAGCGGCCGTCGTCGACGAACAGGCCCCAGAGCTCGGCCAGCAGTTTGCGCAACCAGCTCATCGCGCGACTTCCCGCGCCATGCGCCGGCAGCACGCCACGCACAGCGCCGCCACGGCGAGGAAGGCGCACGCCAGCACCGGGATGGCGCGATCCGCACCCGGCCACGCATAGCCCATGCCCTCGCCGGCCCAGAACGTGCCGAACGCGCACAGCAGCACGCCCACCGCGAACTTCAGCGTGTTCTCCGGCACCCGTGCCAGCGGCCGGTGCAGCACCACGCCCAATGCCGCCACCACCAGCAGCGCGGCCAGTGCGCCCAGGCTGGCCGGCCACAGCAGATCGGCGTGGCCGGCGCCGATGGCGAGCACGATGAACACCACCTCGATGCCCTCGAGCATGGTGCTCTTGAATGTCACCGCAAACGCGAGCTTGTCCAGGCCGGCGAGTGCGCCAGCCTGTCCGCCCAGCGCCAGCATCTCGTGCCGGTAGATCGCATCCTCGTCATGCAAGGCGAGCACGCCGGCCGCGCGCAACACGGCCTTGCGCAGCCAGCGCATGCCGAACAGCAGCAGCAGGGCGCCCACCACCAGCTGGAAGCCGTGCAGCGGGATGCGCGCCAGCGCGTGGCCGAGCAGCAGCACCAGCAACAACAGCAACAGCAAGCCCGTCGCGCAGCCCGTCAGCGCGCTGCGCCAGCCACGCGTGACGCCCACCGCCAGCACCACGGTCAGCGCCTCCACGCACTCCACCAGCGAGGCGAGGAAGGCGGCCAGCATGGATGGCCCGAAGTGGGTCCAGTGGATCAGCACGCGATATGACCTTCATGCGGGCAATGCGAACCGCGTGAGCATACGCCCTCCGTGCGAGGCAATCCCGCACCGGCAAATTGACAGCCTGCCGGGCCACGAAGACACTGCGCATGCTTGGCACGCCGGAGTCCCTCCGCGCGCCGTCCGGGCCAAGGGGTGCTGCGACGGATCACCATCCGCCACGCTTGGCCTGCGATGAACCCGGCAAGGGCGCCCTTTCCATCACCCTGGAGAGCCACCCATGTCCGTCCGCCTCGCCATCGCCACTTCGGCCGCCTATCCGGCCATCCATCCCGACGACGTCCAGCTGGCGGCGGCGCTCGCGGCGCGCGGCGTCCAGCTGCAGGTGTGCGTGTGGAACGACCCAGGCGTCGACTGGGACAGCCACGATGCCGTGCTGGTCCGCACCGTCTGGGATTACTTCGAGCATTACGACGCGTTCCTGGCCTGGCTGGACCGGCTTGAACGCACGGGCACACCAGTCATCAACCCCGTCGCATTGATGCGCTGGAACAGCGACAAGCGCTACCTTTTGCAGCTGGAATCGCTGGGCGTGCCGACCATCCCCACCCGGCTTGCCGCGCGCGACGCCCTGCACGCGGCCCTGGCCGCATTCCAGGACCGGGACGTCGTGGTCAAGCCGTGCGTCAGCGGCGGCGCGTGGCGCACGGTGCGCGGCGCGGTGGGCGACCCCGCGTTCGACCGCGCGGTGTCGCAGTTGCCGTCCGGCGACTACCTGGTGCAGCCCTTCGTGCAGGCCATCGTGGACGACGGCGAATGGTCGCTGCTGTTCTTCGGCGGCGAGTTCAGCCACGCCATCGTCAAGCGGCCCGCCGCAGGCGACTACCGCGTGCAGGAACAGTACGGCGGACGCATCGATGCCGTGGAACCCGATGCGGCCACCCTCGCCGCCGCCCGGCATGCCCTGGCCACTTGCATGGCGTTGGGCCTTGGCGACGCCAGCTACGCACGGGTGGATGGCGTGGTCGTGGACGGCCGCTTCCTGCTGATGGAGCTGGAGCTGATCGAACCCTCCCTGTTCCTTGCCGACCGACCCGATGCCGCCGAACGCTGCGCCCGCATCATCGCCGCGCGACTGGAGCCGCTGCACAGGATCGAAGCGCCGCGCACGGAGAACGCCTGATGGAACCCGCCGCGGACGAGCACCTGTTTTCCTACGGCACGCTGCAGGACGCGGCGGTGCAGCTTGCCACCTTCGGCCGCCGGCTCGACGGCGTACCCGACGCGCTGCCCGGCTATCGCCTCGAACAGCTGGCGATCCGTGATGCGCACGTCGTGGCCACCAGCGGAGCCGCGTACCACCCCATCGCGATGCGCAGCGACGACGCGGCGGATCGCGTGCACGGCATGGTGTTCCGCCTCACGCCACAGGAACTGGCACGGGCGGACGCCTACGAGGTCGACGATTACCGGCGCGTGGCCGTCACGCTCGCCTCCGGCCTGCAGGCGTGGATGTACGTGCGCGCGGAATGACCCGGCGTGCGGGCCGCGCGTGCAGCCTGTTGCGGGTCCTTCTGCCACATGATCCGCGTGAACCTCCACTTTCCGTCCGGCTGTTTCTTCATGGCCCGCAGAAAGCGTCCATCCAATTCGACCGTCCGCGGCTGGCCGGTCGTGCGGAACTCCACCTCGAAACGGCCCCACTCCACGGCGGAATCGCCATCGATGGCGACATCCTGGATATGCGGCTCGTACTTCAGCACCTTCCAGCCACCCTGCGCATAGGCGGCACGCAGCGCCGTCCGGCCAACGACCGGGTTATCGCCATCACCCAGCAGCACGCCGTCATTCGTCCACAGCGCAGCCAACGCATCGGGGTCCTGGCTGAGGGTCGCCGCGACGTCTCCACGATGCAGCTCGGCGATTCCCTCCATGTCCTTGCCACTCACGGTTCCATCCATCGCTTCGTGCCCGCACGCAGCGGCAGCGAACGCGATGCATCCCGTCGCCAGGATCAAGCGTATGCCTCGCGTCTGCATGCTCCATCTCCGCAAAGGCGGTGAACGACGATGCTGGCGAGCGTATAACCCGGGATGATCGGCAGGCAAACAAGACCACCTGACGGCGAGCACCTCATCTCGCGCTGACGCCATGAAGGCATGCGCCCTAGAATCGCGGCACGTCCCTGTCCACCATGCCCGTGCCCACGCCTTCCCGCAAGATCATCCATGTCGACATGGACGCGTTCTACGCGTCGGTGGAGCAGCGCGACGATCCGTCGCTGCGCGGCAAGCCGGTGGTGGTGGCGTGGAAGGGTGCGCGCTCGGTGGTCTGCGCGGCCAGCTACGAGGCGCGCAAGTTCGGCGTGCGCTCGGCGATGCCGGCGATCCGCGCCGAGCGGCTGTGCCCGCAGGCGATCTTCGTGCCGCCGGACTTCAGCCGCTACAAGGCGGTGTCGCGCCAGGTACGCGAGATCTTCGCGCGGCACACCGAACTGATCGAGCCGCTGTCGCTGGACGAGGCCTACCTTGACGTTACCGCATCGGACAACGGCCTGCCCTCGGCCACCGCCACCGCGGAGGCGATCCGCGCGGCGATCCACGCGGAGACCGGCCTCACCGCCTCGGCCGGCGTGGCGCCGAACAAGTTCCTCGCCAAGATCGCCTCGGACTTCCGCAAGCCCGACGGCCTGTTCGTGGTGCGTCCGCGCGAGGTGCTGGACTTCCTCGCGCCGCTGCCGATCGGCCGCCTGCCCGGCGTGGGCAAGGTGATGGAAGGCAGGCTCGTCGCGCTGGGCCTGGCCACCGTAGGCGACCTGCGCACGTTCGCAGCCGAGGAACTGGAGCAGCGCTTCGGCCGTTGGGGCCGCCGCCTGCACGAGCTGTCGCTGGGCATCGACGAACACCCGGTGACGCCCGACCGCCCCACCCTGCAGGTCTCCGCCGAGGACACCTTCGAGCACGACCTCACCCTGGACGAACTCGAACCGCACATCCGCCGCCTCGCCGAAAAGACCTGGGCGGCGCACCAGCGCGAAGCGAGCGAAGGCCGCATCGCGCGCACCGTAGTGCTGAAGCTGAAGACCGCCGACTTCCACACCCTCACCCGCAGCCTCACCCCCGCGCAGCGGCCGGGCTCGGCGCACGAACTGGCCGGACTGGCCTGTGCCCTGCGCGCCCGGGTGGAACGTCCCGCCGACAGCCGTTATCGCCTCGTCGGCGTGGGCCTGGCCGGTTTCGTCGACACCGACAGCTATGCGGCGCAGCGCGACCTGTTCGAGACGGTCTGACGCGGCCCTCCCGCGACAGGGCATGGCGCATGTTTTTGCGAACATCCGCCATTCATCCTGCCGACCGGCCACCGTCCTATGGTGATGGCGCCATGCGTCCCATGGCCAACCCAAACCTGAGGTTACGTCATGACCAAGACCATCACCGCCGCCCTGATCGCCGCGGCCTTCGCGCTGCCGGCCACGTACGCCCTCGCCGCCCCGCAACACGCAGGCGGCCACACTCCGCCCAGCCACGCGTCCATGCCCATGAACCAGGATGCGCACGGCGATGCAGTGTCCAGCGCCGCGCAGACGGCAAGGACGGACGACACCAACGTCGGCAAGGCCGTCAGCCCGGTCGCCAACGACAAGAACAAGGGCAAGCACGAGGCCAAGGGGCACTCCAAGACCCATCACCAGCACTGAGCCTCCTGCGTCCCCATGCGCGGCAAAGAGGGCCGGATCGACGGATCCGGCCCTCTTTGCATCGCGAGCCACGCCTCGCCGGCGCTCAATGCCCGTCGCGTCCGCCACCGAAGCGCGGCAGGTTCCAGCCGTAGCGCAGCGAGACGAAGCGCAGCGCGAAGCACAGCGCGATCGGCAGCCAGGTCGCCCACAGCGCGGGCCAGCCGAGCCGTTCGCCGAGCACCGCCAGCGCGGCACCCGCGCAGGCGGCGGAAGCGTAGATCTCCTTCTGCAGCACGACCGGCACGCGCGCCAGCAGCACGTCGCGCACGAGGCCGCCGCCGATCGCGGTGGTCATGCCGAGCAGGATCGCCACCTCCGCGTTGTCGCCGAACAGCAGCGCCTTGTGCGCGCCGTACACCGCGAACAGGCCCAGGCCCATCGCGTCGAACAGGCGCACCGGATAGGTCAGCCGCTCCACCTGGCGGTACGCCACGATGGTGGCGAGTGCAGCGATCATCGCGGTGAGCAGGTAGCGCCAGTCGGCCAGGCCCGCAGGCGGGATCGCGCCGATGCACAGGTCGCGCACGATGCCGCCGCCGCAGGCGGTGATGTAGGCGATCACCAGGATGCCGAACAAGTCGAGGTTGCGGCGCCGCGCCGCGGTGGCACCACTGATCGCGAACGCGAAGGTGCCGGCCAGGTCGACGAGTTGAACACCAATTGTTCGTTCATGCGACCGGCTCGGGCGGGCATGCCGACGGTGCGGCGATGCCCGCCATTGAAACAGTTTTCGCGCAGGCGCTCAGCCCAGCTTGCGCGAGATCCCGAAGAACACCAGGTTGCCGAGACCGGTGGCGCCGGCCAGCACCGCGACCATGCCGGGGGTGACCTCCTGCCAGCCGAACCACTGGATCAGGCCGAAGCCCAGCGCCACCGACAGCAGCACGACGCCCCAGCGCAGCGAGGAATGGCGGCGGCGCAGTTCCTCGTCGCGCAGCACCGAATTGACCAGGTCGGTCGAGCCGCCGGCATCCAGCATGCGCCGGCGCGTCACCGCGTCCACGCAGACCTTGATGGCGTAGGTGATGCAGACAAACAGCGAGATCGGGATCAGTATGCCGAAGTTCATGGTTCCTCCTGGTCGGGTAAAGGGTGATGGCGGGTTTCGGGAACATGGATACCGGTCACCGGCCAACGGTTGCAGCCGATGCGCTGCAACCGTCGCGCGCCTGCGCGTATCCCTTGCGCCATGGATGACGCACACGCTTCCGACCGCGCCCTGGTCGATGCCGCGCTGGCCAACCGGCCAGGCGCGTTCGAACGCCTCGTGCGCGAGCACCAGGGGCTGTGCTGGCACATCATCCAGCGCATGGTGCGCAACCCGGAAGACACGCGCGAGCTGTGCCAGGACACCTTCCTGCGCGTGCACCAGTGCCTGCACCAGTACCGCGGCGAGAGCGCGCTGAAATCCTGGATCGGCCGCGTGGCGTACACCATCGCGCTGCGCCACCTGCAGCACAAGCGCATCCCGCTGGCCGAAGCGCACGAGGACGACGGCGCGCCGCTGGTCGAAACCGTGGCCGACGATTTCGACCTGGAATCCGCCTGGGCCGATGCGGAAACCACGCAGCAGCTCCACCGCGCGATCGAGGCGCTGCCGCCGCTGCAGCGCACGGTGCTGACCCTGTACTACCTCGAGGAAAACACCATCCCCGAGATCGCCCACATCACCGGGCTGGCCAGCGGTACCATCAAGAGCCACTTGTTCCGGTCGCGCCTGCGCCTGCGCGAGGCGCTGGAAACCCGGACGGGAGTTGCCGCATGAACCACGATCTTCCCCCTTTCGACGATCCTGCCCGCGAGCGCGAGTGGCAGGTGCAGGAACGCGCGCGCGACGCCGAGCGCCGCGGCCTCGATCCCACCGCCGACGATGCCCGCGTGCGCCGCTACCGCCTGCTGGCGCGCGCGTTGCGTGAACCCATGCCCGGAGCCCTGCCGGCGGATTTCGCGCGGCGGATGGCCGCGCAAGTCGCCGCCGCGCCGTCCCGACGGCAGGTCGCCGGAACGCGCTTCGAATCCACGCTGGCGAGCGCGCTCGTCGTCATGCTGCTGGTCGCCGGCGGCGTGGTGCTCGCGTACTACGGCAACGCCTGGCTGCCCGCCTTCCGCGGCCTGCTGCCGTCCTCCGGTACGCCGGCCACGGGCTGGCTGCTGGCGCTCGGCGGCTGCCTCGGCGCGTCCTGGCTGCTGGGGCTGTGGCAGCGGCATGCGCACGGATCGACCGCCTGAGCCGCCGCCGGTATCCGCACGCGACCCGGGATCGACCGATCCGCTACGCTTCGCAGCTGATCCCGCTGCCGTCGGAGACCCCATGCACCTCGAACCGCCGAACACCCGGCTGGCGTCCTTCCGGGATTTCGCCAGGCACTACCTGATGATCGTGCTCAGCATCCTCACCGCGCTGGGGCTGGAGGCGTGGATCGAGCACACGCACCACGTCCACGCGGCCGAGCAGGCCAGCCTGCAGATCCATACCGAACTGCTGGCGAACCTGGCGGACACACGCAAGTCGATCAAGACCAACCAGGGCCTGATCGCCCCGCTGCAGCACCTCGACGCGGTCATCACCAAGGACCTCAGCGACAACCTGCCCGCCGCGACGATCAACCAGCACATCCAGGCGCAGAAGGACGCCTACAAGCTGAGCATCAACTGGCCGACGTTCGCCTCGCAGTCCTGGGACGTGGCCGTGGCCAACCAGTCGGCCAGCTGGATCGATGCCGCCCGGCTGCGCAGCTATTCCGAGGCCTACGCCAACCTGCGCGAAACCTCGAACTGGTTCTCGCACGACGGCATCGCTCTGCTCGACGTGCCCGCCATGGAACGCCTGAGCACGCGCGTAGACTTCGGCGCGCCCGTCGATCCGATGGAGTTCGCCAGCACCGTGCGCCAGATGCTGCACACCTCGATGGAAGCGCAATCGCATCTGCAGCAACTGGAGAACCACCTGGTCGCCGAACTCGGCAAGGACGCAGAAAGCGGACCGCACGACTGAGCGTGCCGCAGATCCCTCGCGATGCCGCACATGGCAACCGCGGTCGGGCAATCCGCTACCCTTCACCGCCGATCAAGCCCGCTCCGGAAAAAGCATGCACATCGAACCGCCAACCAGCCGCCTGGCCTCGTTCAGGGATTTCGCCAAGCACTACCTGATGATCGTGCTCAGCATCCTCACCGCGCTGGGGCTGGACGCATGGATCGAACATGCGCACCACGCGCATGCGGCGGCCACCGCCAGCATGCAGATCGAGGCCGAAATCAGCGGCAATCTGGCCGAAGTCGACGCCGACGTGCAGCAGGACAACCGGCAATTGCAGAAACTCGACAAGATCCGCGGCACGGTGATCCAGGATCTCAAGGCACATGTGCCCGACGATGTGACGCGGCAGCACATCCTCGCCCTGACCAGCGACGACTTCGACCTGCACCTGCATTTCCCCACGCTGCGCCACGAAGCTTGGGACGTGGCGGTGGCCAATCAATCGGCCAGCTGGATAGAGCGTGAGCGCATGCAGCGTTATTCCGCCGCCTACGCCAACGAGCGCGACAGCGTCGACATGATGCGCGAGGACACCGCGATCCTGATGAACGGCACGGGCATGGTGGACACCATCGCCGACCTGGCCACCGACGAGGTACAGCCGCGCCAGTTCCTGCACGTGATCAGCCAGATGCGCGCAATGCTGGACCAGACCACGCAGAATCTGCGGGATCTCAGGAAGCAGCTCAGTGCCGCGTTACCGCCTGCGTCGTCGGACACGACCGGAACCGCCAACCGCGCCTGATCGAGGTCGGTCGGATCAAAGCTCCAGCACCGCGTCCAGCCCGCGGTGCAGGCCGGTCAGGGTAGACACCTTGCGGATCGCCAGCAGCGCACCGTCCACGTAGGGCTTGGCGCTGCCGCCGGCGTTGTGGCGAATGGTCAGGGTCTGGTCCGGCAGGCCGAAGATCGTCTCGGCGCCGAGCACGAAGCCGGGCAGGCGCACCGCGTGCACCTGGCTGCCGGCCAAGGTGCCGCCACGTGCTTCGCGCAGGCCGCGGGTTTCCTCCAGCGGCAGTTCCAGCCGCGGCTGGCGCACCTCGCCCATGCGCGCGGCCAGCTCGCGCACGGTGCCGCTGGGTGCATCCGGCTTGCCGGCATAGGCGTAGTCGATGATTTCCCACTGCGGCAGGATCTTCGCCGCCATCTCGCTGAACTTGATCAGCAGCACCGCGGTGAGCGCGAAGTTGCCGCAGGCGAGCACGCCGCGGCCGCGCTCGCGCGCCACGGCGTCGATCCGCGCATAGTCCTCGTCGGTGAGGCCCGAGGTGCCCACCACCACATGGGCGCCGCGTTCCAGCGCGGCGAGGATGTTCGCCCGCGCGGCGTCGGGATGGGTGTATTCGACAAATACGTCGCAAGGTGCGACCAGCGCTTCGTCCGCACTGGCGAACACCGGCGTGGCGATGGCGGCATCGCCCAGTGTCGTGCCCAGCGGCTGCCCGGCATGCCGGCGCGATACCGCGGCGACCAGCTGCAGATCCGCACTGGCGGCGATGCCGCGCGCCAGCTCCGAGCCGGCCCAGCCGGTGGCGCCGGCAAGACATACCTTCAGCGACATGCTCACCTCGCAGATTCGTGCGCCATGCCGGAACGCGGCGCTCGCCGCATGCTTCATCGGAAGGCTGCGGCTTGCGATGGTATCCCTGCCTGCATTGCGCGTCATGCCTGAAGCCGCGTGCCGGGCGATCCGCTACGCTTTGCAGCTGGCCCGCCACTGTCGGAGTCCTCCGTGCATATCGAACCGCCGAACACCCGGCTGGAGTCCTTCAAGGATTTCGCCAAGCACTACCTGATGATCGTGCTCAGCATCCTCACCGCGCTGGGACTGGAGGCGTGGATCGAGCATGCGCACCACGCGCACGCGGCGGCCACGGCAGGCGCGCAGATCGAGGCGGAGCTGAGCGCCAATCTCGCCGACATCCGCAAGATGCACGATGCCGATGCGCGGCGCCTGAAAGCGCTGACGCAACTCGACGACTACCTGGTCCAGGCCGTGAAGAGCGGCACCGACGCCGCAACCGTCAGGCAGCACGTCGCCGCGCTGACGAAGGGTCAGCTCTATCTCGGGCTGTATTTGCCGGAGATGCGCCACGAGGCCTGGGACGTGGCCGTCGCCAACCAGTCGGCCAGCTGGATCGATGCCAGTCGCCTGCGCCGCTACGCCACGATCTATGCCGACCAGGACGAATTCGAACGGCGCATCGTGTTCAACACCAGCGTCAACCTGCAGGGCTCGAGGATGAACGACGTTGATGCCGGACTGAAGGCCGGCACGATCCAGCCGCTCGAGATGATGAACGCCGTGAATTCCATGGACTCTTCGATAGGCGACACGGTCGTCGCGCTGGATTCCCTGGAACGCGGATTCAAACGTGAGCTGCCCGACCTCGTCACGGCAGGGCCTGCATCGCCGCAGCATTGAGCAGGCGGTCCGCTGCGCCTCGCAGCCGCCTTGCTTCCATCGGAGACAACATGCATCTCGAACCGCCAAACACGCGCCTGGACTCGTTCAAGGATTTCGCCAGGCACTACCTGATGATCGTGCTCAGCATCCTCACCGCGCTGGGGCTGGAGGCGTGGATCGAGCATGCGCACCATGCGCATGCGGCGGCCACGGCCAGCGCGCAGATCGAGGCGGAGATCCGGCAGAACCTGGCCGACATCGATACCGACATCGCCCACGACAGCGCTCGCATGCGGTCACTGGAAAAGCTGCGCAACCAGCTGGAAACCGATGTGGAATCGCATGCCACGATAACCGTCGTGCAGCAGCACATCCGCCAACTGGCACCCGACGGCATCGATCTGGACTGGCGCTGGCCGGTGCTGCGCCGCGAAGCGTGGGACGTGACCGTAGCCAACCAGTCGGCGAGCTGGATCGCGGTCGACCGCCTGCGCAGCTATTCCGCGGTCTACGCCGCGCAGGAAGCTAGCACCCGACTGATATTCATGGATGTGCCATCCATCTTCGACGGTCCGCAAATGCAGAATGCCCTCCTCGACGCACGTACCGGCGACTATCAGCCTCGTGAGCTGCTTCACGTCGTCAACCAGATGTGCGGCGTCGCCAGCGAAGCCACCCACGCCCTGCAAGGGCTCGCACAGCGAATCCACACGGCCGTGCCCGACTTGGCTGCCGCTCCCGGCACGGCACCCGCGACACACTGAACACCCACGAAAAAGCCCGGCCGAAGCCGGGCTTCCTGCGAAGGGGAGCGCGATCACTTCTTCTTCGGCATGTACAGGTCGGTGATGGTGCCTTCGAACACCTCGGCCGCCATGCCCACCGACTCGCCCAGCGTGGGGTGCGGGTGCACGGTGAGCGCGATGTCCGCCGCCTCGGCGCCCATCTCGATCGCCAGCGCCAGCTCGGAGATCAGGTCGCCCGCGTTCACGCCGACCACGGCGCCGCCGACGATGCGGTGGGTGGCCTCGTCGAAGATCAGCTTGGTGAAGCCCTCGGTGCGCGCGATGCCGATGGCGCGCCCGGAGGCCGCCCACGGGAACTTGCCCACGCCCACCTTGAGGCCCTTCTCCTTCGCCTCGCGCTCGGTGACGCCCACCCAGGCCACTTCCGGATTGGTGAAGGCCACCGACGGGATCACGCGCGCGTCGAAGTGCGCCTTGTGGCCCGCCGCGACTTCGGCCGCCACGTGCGCCTCGTGCACCGCCTTGTGCGCCAGCATGGGCTGGCCGACGAGGTCGCCGATGGCGAAGATGTGCGGCACGTTGGTGCGCAGCTGGGTATCGACATTGATGAAGCCGCGCTCGGTGACCGCCACGCCGGCCTTCTCGGCACCTATCTTCTTGCCGTTGGGCGAACGGCCCACCGCCACCAGCACGCGGTCGAACACGGTGGTGTCGGGGATGGACTCGCCCTCGTAACCCACTTCGATGCCTTTCTTCGTGGCCTTGGCGGTCACCACCTTGGTCTTGAGGTGGATGCCCTTGACCTTGCCGCCGAGGCGCTTCGCCAACGGCTTCACGAGGTCGGCGTCGGCGCCGGGGATGATCTGGTCCATGAACTCGACCACGGTCACCTCGCTGCCCAGCGCGGCATACACGGTGGCCATTTCCAGGCCGATGATGCCGCCGCCGACGACCAGCAGCTTGCCCGGCACATCCTTCATCTCCAGGGCGCCGGTGGAATCCATCACGCGCTCGTCGTCCCACGGGAACGCGGGCAGCTTCACCGACTGCGAGCCGGCGGCGATGATGGCCTGCTCGAAGCGGATCAGCTTCTTGCCTTCGGCCGTCTGGACTTCCATTTCGTGCGGCGACACGAACGCGCCCGTGCCCTGCACCGTGCGCACCTTGCGCTGCTTCGCCATGCCGGCGAGGCCGCCGGTCAACTGGCCGACCACCTTGGTCTTGAAGTCGCGCAACTTGGCGAGGTCGAGCTGGGGCTTGCCGAACGTGACGCCGTGCGCGGCCATCGCCTCGGCCTCGTCGATCACCGCGGCAGCGTGCAACAGCGCCTTGGAGGGGATGCAGCCGACGTTGAGGCAGACACCGCCCAGCGTGTCGTAGCGCTCCACCAGCACGGTGTCGAGGCCGAGGTCGGCGGCGCGGAACGCGGCGGAGTAGCCGCCGGGGCCGGAGCCGAGGACGACGAGCTGGCATTCGATATCGGGCTTCTTGCCGCTGGCGCTGGCAGCTTGCGGTGCCTTCCCCTCTCCCGCCGGGAGAGGGTGCCCCGAAGGGGCGGGAGAGGGTGCGGGGCTTACGGAAGCGCGAGGCGAGGCCGAACCCTCTCTCCCGGCCCCTCTCCCGGAGGGAGAGGGGAGAGAAGCAGCGGCGCTCCCGGGGGAAGCGGTGTCGGACGTTTCGAGCAGCAGGATCACCGCGCCCTCGGATACCTCGTCGCCCACCTTCAGCTTCATCTCTTTCACCGTGCCGGCGGCGCTCGACGGCACTTCCATCGTGGCCTTGTCCGACTCCAGCGTGATCAGGCTTTGTTCCTTGGTCACCGTGTCGCCGGCCTTCACCAGCACCTCGATCACCGGCACGTTGTCGTGGCCGCCGATGTCGGGGACTTTCACTTCGATCGTGTTCGCCATGGGGAATCCTTGAATTGCTGTGCGCTGTGCGTGTTGGCTCATCGCGAGCCCGCCCCCTCCCCGGCCCTCTCCCGCAAACGGGAGAGGGAGACGGCCGTCAGAGGAGCAGCCGGCGGATGTCCCCGAGCTGCTTCGCCACGAACACGGCGAAGCGGGCGGCGAGCGCGCCGTCGATCACGCGGTGGTCGTAGGACAGCGACAGCGGCAGCATCAGGCGCGGCGCGAATTCCTTGCCGTTCCACACCGGCTTCATCGAGGCCTTAGAGACGCCGAGGATGGCCACTTCCGGCGCGTTGACGATGGGCGTGAACGCGGTGCCGCCGATGCCGCCCAGCGAGCTGATCGAGAAGCAGCCGCCGGACATGTCGCCCGGGCCGAGCTTCTTGTCGCGCGCCTTCTTCGAGATCTCTCCCAGCTCGCGGGCGAGGTCGAGCAGGCCCTTCTTGTCCACGTCGCGGATCACCGGCACCACCAGGCCGTCGGGCGTGTCCACCGCGATGCCGACGTGGAAGTACTTCTTGAGGACCAGCTTCTCGCCGGTTTCGTCCAGCGAGGCATTGAACTGCGGGTATTCCTTCAGCGCCGCCACCACCGCCTTCATCTGGAACACCAGCGGGGTGATCTTGAGGTCTTTGTTCTCCTCGCCGAGCTTCTTGCGGAAGGCTTCCAGCTCGGTGATATCGGCGTCCTCGTGCTGGGTGACGTGCGGGATCATCGCCCAGTTGCGCGCGAGGTTGGCGCCGGATATCTTCTGGATGCGCGAGAGCGGCTTCTCCTCCACCGGGCCGAACTTGCTGAAGTCCACCTTCGGCCACGGCAGCAGGTTGAGCCCGCCGCCTGCCGCCACCGCGCCGCCGCTCACCGGCCGCGCGCCCGAGGCCAGCGCGTGCTTGACGTAGGCACTGATGTCCTCGCGCACGATGCGGCCGCCGCGCGCGAGGACATAAGTGCCTACGT
>Ga0207702_10000132_pt1 | contig 88794 bp, 70 predicted proteins | sample KBSCornC62_FD_184302 | JGI IMG/M metagenome (GOLD analysis project Ga0207702, IMG submission 184302) | Corn rhizosphere microbial communities from Kellogg Biological Station, Michigan, USA - KBS Corn C6-2 (SPAdes) (version 2) | ecosystem: Host-associated > Plants > Roots > Rhizosphere > Soil ...
TGAGATTGGTCTTGCCGAGGATCACCGCGCCGGCCTTGCGCAATTTCGCGGCCACGGTGGCGTCGCGCGACGCCGGCGCGCCGGCCAGCGCCAGCGAGCCGGCGGTGGTCTGCTCGCGGTCGCCGGTGTCGATGTTGTCCTTCAGCAGCACCGGGATACCGTACAGCAGGCCGTGCGTCTTCCGGCGTCTCTTGTCGAGCGTGCTGGCGATCTGCAAGGCATCGGGATTGGTTTCGAGCACCGCGTGCAGCGCTGGGCCGCTGCGGTCGATGTGCTGGATGCGGTCGAGGAAATCCTGCGCCAGTGCCTTGCTGCTCAAGCTGCCTGCATCCATGCGTTGCTGCAGCTGGGCGATGGACGCGTAGGCGGTGTCATGCTCCTGCGCGGCCAGTGGCGCGCTGGCGAGCAAGGCGGCGAGCAACGAACGGGCGAGCAGTTGGCGCGTCATGGCATCCCCCGGCTGGTGCGACATGGTGTCGTGCCCGGCAGAGCATAGCCCGCCGGTCCACCCCACGACGCTGCAATGAACCTGCCTATACTCGACGGATGAATCTACGCATGCTTGGCTCCCCGCGTGTCGCTGCCGGACGTACCGCCCGGCGCCTGTCGTCCCTGGCCTTGTCGCTGCTGCTGGCGCCGGCGTTCGCCGCCGCACCCGCGACATCTTCGTCGTCGGCCGCGCCGCCGGTGCCCGACACCTTGCCGCAGCGGATCGCCGCTTGCACCGCCTGCCACGGCGAGCGTGGCGAGGGTGCGCCCGGCAGCGGCTTCTTTCCGCGCCTCGCCGGCAAGCCGGCCGGCTACCTCGTGCGGCAGCTGCAGGATTTCCAGAACGGCCTGCGCAAGTACGCGCCGATGGAATACACCGTGCGCGGCCTCGACCCGGCCTACCTGAGCGAGATGGCCAAGTACTTCGCGGCGCAGCAGGTGCCGTATGCGCGCTCGCCGCTGCCTGCGGTATCCGCCGCGACGCTGCAGCGTGGCGAACAACTGGTGAGCGCGGGCGACCCGGCGCGCGGCATTCCCGCCTGCGAGCGTTGCCACGGCAGCCAGCTCACCGGCGTGCAGCCCGACATCCCCGGCTTGGTCGGCCTGCCGTACGACTACATCAGCGCCCAGCTCGGTGCCTGGCGCACGCACACCCGCGCCACCGTGGCGCCGGATTGCATGGCCGAGATCGCCGGTCGCCTGGGCGAGTCCGACATCACGGCGGTGGCGGCCTGGCTGGCCGGTCGCGAACTGCCGGCCGACATGCGCGCACAAGCGGCCGGCAGCGTGCAGCCGCCGCTGCGCTGCGGTGTGCTGGCGGGCGACAGTGGCGGGACATGAAATCGCGCGCCCGGCGAGCTGCCAGCACTGGCGCTGCCGACGGCATGACAGCTTTCCGATGCGAGCCAAATTGCGGCGGCATCGGTGGGTGCGAGGGGTTCCGCAAACAGCCTCTTCCCGGAAGTGAGACGCAGCGGCTAACGGCTTGTCGGTTGCTCGAAGCGATACAGCGCAGCCAGCTCACGCCACGGCCCGATATCCCAATGCCCGCGCGCCTGCCCCGACGGCGACGGCAACACGAACACTCGCGCGCCGTCGATGCCTTCGTCCAGCAGACCGTAATCGACGCCGTGGCCCAGTCCAGCGCGCGCGGCATTCTTGCTGGTGAAGGCGAGCAGGCGCGGTGCGAAGCGCTCGATCTTGGCGCGCAGCGCGGGTGCGTCGAAGGCATCGCGGGGCAGTTCGTCGTCGTTGCCGCTGTGGCGTTTGGCGAGATCGGTGAGGCCGATGCCGAATTGCGGCAGCAGCGGGAACTCGGCGGGCGCGAGCAGGCGCGGCGTGAAGCCGGCTTCGTGCAACGCACGCCAGAACAGGTTGCCCGGGTGCGCGTAGTAGGCGCGCTCGGCGGCGGAACGCTTGCCCGCCGCGGTGCCGCAGAACACCAGGGCCAGGCCCGGTTGCAGCACGTCGGGCAAGACGTGCGGTTCAGCCTTGCGCGCCATCGTCCAGCAGGAAGTCGGTGAACTGGAAACGGCCGTCGCGCAGCACCGACTCGCCGCGCTTGAGCTTGACCGTCTGCTTGAACAGCGGGCCGCCGAAGCTGAGGGTGTGGAACTCGCCGCGCTCGCCGCAGGGATCGACGCCAGCCGGCAGGGCGTCGAGCAGGGCCGTGTCGTAGGCGCGGCCGCAGAAGTCGGCGGCGAGTTGCTGGGTGTCCACGCAGCACAGCATCGCGCGATGCCCTTCGGCCACGAAGCGGCGCGACAGCGCGGTGGTGTCTTCGCCCCACAGCGGGAACACCGCGCGCCAGTTGTCGCGGCCGAGCTGGCGCACGCGGTAGTCGCGCACGTCTTCGAGGAAGAGGTCGCCGAACGCGCAATGGCGGATGCCGGGCCAGCGCATGCGCGCCTCGGCCAGCGCATGCGCGTGCGCGGCTTCGTAGGCCTCGTTGCTGCCGGGCCAGTCCAGCAGCACCTCGACCAGCGGCAGGCCGAGCGCGATGGACTGGGCGTGCAGCACGTCCTGCCGCACGCCGTGCATGGCGATGCGCTGGTAGTTGCGGTTGATCGTGGTGAGCAGGCCGACGACCTGCCAGTGCGGGTCGGCGCGCAGGCGCTGCAGCGCCATCAGGCAATCCTTGCCGCCGCTCCAGGCGAGCAGGACGGGCGTGGGGGTGTCGCTCATAACGTCTCCGAAGTGATGGCGGCGCGCCAGTCCAGCGTGGCATGCAGACGCTGCTGCGGATCGAGCCGGAAGTCCAGCGCCAGGCCCAGCGCCTGCGCCGCGGCGGCGGTGAGCGCCAGGCCCAGCCCGGCGTGGCCCGCGTGCGGCAACTGCTTGCGCCAGAAGCGCTGGCCGAAGCTGGCGAGATCGGCATCGGAGAGGCCGGGCGCGGCGTTGTCGATGGAAAGTCCCCGCGTGTCCACGCGCAGGCGCACGGTGTCGCCCGCAGGCGCGTAGGCGCAGGCGTTGCCCAGCAGGTTGCCCACGATCACCTCCAGCAGGGCCGGATCGGTGTGCAGGCCCTCCGGCGGCGTGCCTTCGCAGCTCAGCACGAGGTCGCGCGCCGCGGCGGTGGCGTGCTGGCGCTGCAGCTGGCGTTCCAGCCACGGCGCCAGCGCAAGCGTCTGCCACTGCGGCTGCTCCAGGCCGGATTGCAGGCGGGTGAGCAGCAGCAGGGCGGTGACAGTGGCTTCCAGCTCGGCGCCGATGCTGCCGATTTCGTCAAGCAGTTCGCGCGTGCTGCGGCCGCTGGGGTAGCGCGCTTCCACCTCGGCCAGTACGCGCAGTTCGGCGAGCCGGGTGCGTGTCTCGTGGGCGAGGCCGCTGGCGAACTGGCGCTCGCGGGCGAGGCCGTCGTCCATGCGGCCGAGCACGTCGTTGAAGCGCGCCACCAGCGGATCGAGTTCCTTCAGGCCGATCGCGGCGAGCCGCTGGCCGGGCGCATTGGGGCCGATGCCGCGCATGCGCTCCACCAGTGCGGCGATCGGGCGCAGGCCGCGGCGCACCACCAGCGGCACCACGATCAGCGCGAAGACCGCGGCAAGCAGTGGGCCCAGCGCAAGGATCCAGTCGATCGCCAGCAGCAACTGGTCGAGCGAGTGGCGATCCTGCACGAACAGGAGCCGGCAGGTGGTAACTGCTGCGTTGGCCGCGCCCTGGCCTTCGTCGTCCTCGCCGACCGGGCGGGGGAAGCTCAGTCGCACCGAATCCAGATGGTGCTCGCGGTGGCCGAGCCGGGCGAAGCGTGGCTGCGGGCTGGTGTCGTCGGGCCAGCCCTTCGGCACGGCGGGCGGCGGCGGATCGCTGCGCCGGGGCGCGGCGCCGTCGCAACGCAGCTCATACCAGCTGTCGCCGTCGCCGCCCGGCAGGCCGGCGGCGAGGTGGCCGGTGGGTGCGTCCTGCTCCAGTGCGACCATGTTGCCCAGGGTGCGGGCCTGGCTCAGCAGGTCCGCACGGAACCGGCTGGCCATTTCGTGGTCGATCCGCCAATCCATCAGCTTCGCGCCGCCGCCCAGCACCAGCAGGCAGACGATGGCCAGCAGCACGGTGACGCGGGCGGAGAGGGAGGCGGGCCTCATGAGCACCTGCCTCCCCTCTCCCACTTGTGGGAGAAGGGTTGGGGGAGAGGGGCTTTTGCTTCTGCGTGTACGCAAGTTTCAAAGCGGTTTCGTGCGCCTGCCGGCGCACGAAACCGCTTTGTTTCTTGCGCACGAGCAGAAGCAGAAGCAAGAGCCCCCCTCACCCCAACCCTCTCCCCCAACGATGAAACCGTTGGGGGAGAGGGAGCGCGCGGAGTCCCGCATGCGGGAGAGACGAGCGGTCTGGCAGGCGTGCGGAACCGGGCTGCATCCAGCGAAAGCGAAAGAGAGGAAGTCCTCACGGGATCAAATACCCCGCCCCGCGCCGCGTCTCGATCAAACCCGGCACCCCCGCCCCGTCCAGCTTGCGACGCAGGCCGAACACCAGCACCTCGACGCTGCGGTCGGAGGCCTCGCTGTCGCTGCCGGCGGTGCGGTCGAGGATTTCCTGCCGGCTGAACGCGCGGCCGCGATGGCGCAACAGCAGGCCCAGCACCGCGAATTCGCGTGGGGTGAGCGCCAGCGGCTGGCCGGCCACGCTCACGCTGTGTGAGCGTGGATCCCAGGACAAGGCGCCATGGCTCAGCACGGTGGGCTGGGCCTGCTGTGGGCGCCGGGCCAGCGCGTGCAGGCGGGCCACCAGTTCGTCGAAGGAGAATGGCTTGACCAGGTAGTCGTCGGCGCCGGCGTTCAGCGCCTCGATGCGGTCGGGCACCTGGTCGCGGGCCGACAGCACCAGCACGCGCGGCCGGCGCCCGCCCGCGGGCAGGCTGCGTAGCACGCCGATGCCGTCCAGCCGCGGCAGCATCAGGTCCAGCACCACCAGTTCGTAGTCGTAACTGGCCAGGAAGCCGCAGGCCTCCACGCCGTCGCCGGCCGCGTCCACGGTGAAGCCGGCGCCCTCGAGGCCGTGGCGCAGGGTCTGGCGCAGGCGTTCGGAATCTTCCACCAGCAGCAATTTCATGCTGTTTCCCTTGTCGAAGCCATGGGCGAGCCTGCCTATTGTGGCCGGAGCGGCTTAGCAAAACATTCGTCTTTGCGCACCGTGCACCGCGCATCGACAGTCGGCGCGGGCAACCGCTATAAAGATCGTCTATTCGGGGAGTGGGCCGTGAGTGAAGAAATCCTGATCAACGTGACCCCGCGCGAGACGCGGGTGGGCGTGGTCGAGAACGGCATGCTGCAGGAAGTGCATGTCGAGCGCGCGTCGAAGCGCGGCTACGTGGGCAACATCTACAAGGGCCGGGTGCAGCGGGTGATGCCGGGCATGCAGGCCGCGTTCGTGGAGATCGGGCTGGGCCGCGCGGCCTTCCTGCACGCCTCGGACATCGTGCGTCCGCCCGCCGCCGAGGGTGCGGAACCGGCTGCCCATGGCAACGGCAACGGCCACACGCCGGCGATCAGCGAACTGGTGCACGAGGGCCAGGAGATCGTCGTGCAGGTGGTGAAGGACCCGATCGGCAGCAAGGGCGCGCGGCTGTCCGCGCACCTGTCGATCCCCTCGCGCTACCTGGTGCTGCTGCCGCATGCGCACACCCTGGGCATCTCGGCGCGCATCGAGGACGAGGCCGAGCGCACGCGCCTGCGCGAGGTGATGGGCAGCCTGGTCGGCGAGAACCCGCTGGGCTACATCGTGCGCACCAACGCGGAGGGACAGAGCGCGGAGTCGCTGGCCTTCGACGTGACCTACCTCGGCAAGGTCTGGCGCGTGGTGCAGGAGAACATCGTCAGGTCGAAGGTGGGCGAGCGCGTGTACGAGGAGCTCTCGCTGCCGCTGCGCAGCCTGCGCGACATGCTCACCGACGACATCGAGAAGGTGCGCGTGGATTCGCGCGAGACCTTCGAGAAGGTGGTTAAGTTCGTGCACAAGTTCATGCCCAGCCTGGACGACCGGGTGGAGCATTACGACGGCGAGCGGCCGATCTTCGACCTGTACAGCGTGGAGGACGAGATCCAGCACGCGCTGAAGAAGGAGGTGCCGTTGAAGTCGGGCGGTTACCTGGTGGTCGACCAGACCGAGGCGATGACCACGATCGACGTGAACACCGGCGCCTACCTCGGCACGCGCAACCTGGAGGAGACCGTCTACCGCACCAACCTGGAGGCGGCGCAGGCGGCGGCGCGGCAGCTCAGGCTGCGCAACCTCGGCGGCATCATCATCATCGACTTCATCGACATGGTCGACGAGGAGCACAAGCGCCAGGTGCTGCGCATGCTGGCCAAGGGGTTGGCGCGCGACCACGCCAAGACCACGGTGTACCCGATGTCCTCGCTGGGCCTGGTCGAGATGACCCGCAAGCGCACCACCGAGAGCCTGGAGCGCCAGCTGTGCGAGCCGTGCCCGGCCTGCGCGGGGCGCGGCACGGTGAAGACCGCCGAGACGGTGACCTACGAGATCTTCCGCGAGATCACCCGCGCGGTGCGCCAGTTCAACGCCGAGAAGCTGCTGGTGATGGCCAGCCCCGCCGTGGTCGGCCGCATCCTCGAGGAGGAGTCCGCGGCGGTGGCCGAACTGGAGGAGTTCATCTCCAAGAGCATACGCTTCCAGGCCGAGGAACATTATTCGCAGGAACAGTTTGATGTGGTTTTGCTGTAAGCGTCGGTCCGCGCGGCTGGTTGTTTGCCCGGCACTCCCGCGCAAGCGGGAGTCCAGTGCCTTTGCGCTCGACGACCTGCAGGCGCTGTCTGCCTGTTTGTGCGGGCATGATGTCGTGAAGGGCGTGGATGCCTTCGACGGCGCGGCCTGCGGTCGATGAACGCGGATTGGCAACGACGGCTGCACCTCGGCGCGCACGCGCTGGGCTGGGTCGCCGGCATCGCCGTGATCGCGCTGGCGGTGCTGATGGCGCTGGCGCAGTTGCTGCTGCCACTGTTGGCGCGGCATCCGGAATGGGTGGCGCGCGAGCTCTCCGCGAAGCTGCAGCGCCCGGTGAGCTTCGCCTCGCTGCAGGGCAAGTGGACCGGCTCCGGCCCGCTGTTCGTGCTGCGCGACGTCACCGTGGGCGTGCCGCCGGGCGGCCAGGGCACGCCGATCGAGATACCCGAGTCCGAGCTGCGGCTGGACTTCGGCGGCTGGTTGCCGTCGCGCCACCTGGTGAACCTGCGCGCGCGCGGCCTGCAGCTGGACCTGAGCCATGACGCGGACGGCGGCTGGCATATCAATGGCCTCGGCACCGGTGGCGGCGCCGAGCAGCAGCCCGGTTTCGGCCAGTTGTCGGTCGCGCTGTGGCTGGACAACCTGCAGCTGAACATCGCCGACGCGGCCAGCGGCAAGCATTACAGCCTGATCGCCGACCAGTTGCGCCTGAGTCGGCAGGGCAACCATATCCGCGTGGGCGCGCTGCTGCGCCGCGAAGGCGCCCCGGGCGAGCTGCGCGGCGCGGGACGCTTCCGCGACGACGGCAGCAGTGGGCGACTGTGGCTGTCCGGGCAGAACCTCGACCTGGGCGCCCTGCTCGCCGGCGTGGACCTGGGCGGCTACGACATGCAGGCCGGTCACGGCAACGTGGCCGCGTGGCTGGACTGGAAGCAGGGCAAGGTGGTGCGCAGCCTCACCCGCCTCGACCTCGACGGCCTGCGCATCGCCGGCGCGAACGGCCGGGTCGAGGTGCCCGCGCTGCGCGGCGAGGTCGAATTGAGCCGCAGCGCCGACGGCTACGAGCTGCGCTGGGCCGGCGACGACCAGGGCGCGCTCGCGGTCTGGCTGCACCGGCCCGGCACGCCGCAGTTCACCATGCAGGCGGCGGCGCGCGACCTGCAGCTGGCGCCGCTGCTGCCGTGGCTGGGCCTGCTGCCGAAGTTGCCGCCCGCGCTGGCGGCGTGGCTGGGCGCGGGGCGCCCGCACGGCAAGCTGGACGACGTGGCGCTGGCCTGGGCGCAGGCCGGCGGCATCGAGCGGCTGGCCGCCACCTTCAGCGACCTCGGCATCGACCCGGCCGGCAAGCTGCCCGGCGTGGACGGCCTCGAGGGCACGCTGCGCGGCGACGGCGAGGCGGTGTCGCTGGATCTGCCTGCGCAGGCCGCCACGGTGCGCGCGCCACATACCTTCCGCCAGCCGTTCGTGATGTCGAAGCTGGCCGGCACGCTGGCGTTCTGGCATGCGGACGGCGACTGGCACCTGGGCATCGATCCGCTGGACTTCACGGGCCAGGGTTACGGCGGCCAGCTGCGCGGCGAGATAGCCCTGCACGACGCCGGCGGTCCGCCGTTCCTGAATCTTTACGTCGATCTGGCCCACGGCGACGTCACCGCCGCCAAGCTGTTCTGGCCGATCGACGCGATGCCGCCGCCCACCGTGGCATGGCTGGACAGCGCGCTGGTGAGCGGCAATATCGACCACGGCGAGGTGCTGGTACGCGGCGACCTCAAGGACTGGCCGTTCCAGCACAACGAGGGACGCTTCGAGGCGCGGGCCGAGATCAGCGACCTCACGTTCCGCTACTCGCCCGACTGGCCCGAGGCCACCGGCATCCACGCCATCGCCAGCTTCATCAACAACGGCATGCTGGTGCAGGCGGACGGCGGTTCCTCGCTGGGCGTCAAGGCGGACAAGGTGGTGGCGCTCATCCCCGAATTCGCCGACGGCACGCTCGACCTCAACGTCGACGGCAGCGGCAGTGGCGCCAGTCTGCTCGGCTTCGTGCTGAAGAGCCCCATCGCGAGCAAACAGGCCGACCTGCTGTCCAAGCTGAAGCTGGGTGGCAGCGGCAGTTTCGGTTTCCACCTCTCGCTGCCGCTGGGCGCGGCGGAGAACTTCACCCTCGCCGGCAATGCGCAACTGAAGAACGTGGACGTGAGCGAACCGGACTGGAACCTCAAGCTGGACCAGCTCAGCGGTCCGGCCACGTTCGACGGCCACGGCTTCCACGCCGGCCCGCTGGGCGGCAGCGTCCACGGCCAGCCGTCCACGCTGGACCTGGCGATAGGCGGCGCCACCGGCGACCCGGCCACCGTGCTGGCGGCCAGGCTCAGCGGCAGCTACAGCTTCGCCGACGTCACCGAGGGCATCCACGCGCTGGACTGGCTAGCTCCGCTGGGTAGCGGGCGCAGCCCCTTCGACATCGGCTTCAGCCTCACCGAGCCGGCGAACGGCGGCGCCCTGGTGCAGACGCTGACCCTGGATTCCACCCTGGCCGGCATGGCGCTGGACGTGCCGGTGCCGCTGAAGAAGTCCGCCGCCGAGACCTTGCCGCTCCACCTCGTGCTGACCCTGCCGCTGCAAGGCGCCGACCTCAAGCTGGCGCTGGGCGAAGAGGCGCGCGGCCACCTGCGCCTGGCCGACGGCAGCAAGCCGCTGGCCGGCACGCTGGCGTTCGGCACGCAGATGCCCATGGAACTGCCCGCGCAAGGGCTGCGCATACGCGGCCATGCGGCGAAGCTGGACGTCACCGGCTGGGTGCAGCAGGCGGTCGCGCTGACGGCGGGCAGCAACGGCGCCGCGGGCAACGCGAACAACGCGAGCAACGCAGGCGGCCCCACGCTGGAAAGCGTGGACGTGGGCACCGACCACGCCGAGTGGTTCGGCCGTCCGCTGGGCGCGATGACACTGCAGGCCACGCCCGCGGTCGACCACCTGCAGGTGGACGTGAACGGTGCGGCGATGGCCGGGCGCTTCAGCGTGCCGGACAAGGAGCTGGACAAGCGCGGCATCACCGCGCGCCTCACGCACCTGCACTGGCCCGGCAATCCGCCCACGCCCGGCGGCAAGGCGGCCGCCAGCCAGCCGGAGGAGAACCCCGCCAATACCGGCATCAATCCCGCCGCGTTGCCGCCCTTCCACCTGTGGGTGGGCGATCTGAGCTTCGGCGACGCGAAACTGGGCGAGGCGCGGCTGGAGACCTGGCCCACCGCGCAGGGCATGCACATCGACCAGTTGCGGGCGCTGTCGTCCAGCGTGCAGGTCACCGGCAGCGGCGACTGGAACGGCACGCCCACCGACAGCCACACCCGCATGCACATCGGCTTCGCCGCCGACGACCTCGGCAAGATGCTCACCGCGTTCGGCTACACCGGCCTCGTCAACGGCGGCAAGACCGAGGACCAGCTGGACGCCAGCTGGCCCGGTGCGCCATCCGCCTTCAGCCTTGCCAACGCCACCGGCACCCTGGCCATCCACGTCAACGACGGCCGCATCCCCGAAATGGGGCCGGGCGTGGGGCGCTTGTTCGGCCTGGTCTCGCTGGCCGAGCTGCCGCGCCGCCTGACGCTGGATTTCGGCGACGTGTTCGGCAAGGGCCTGGGATTCGACTCGATCAACGGCGACTTCCGCCTCGCCGACGGCAGCGCCACCACGAACAACCTCGTCATCAAGGGCCCGGCCGCGCAGATCAGCATCACCGGCCGCACCGGCCTGCGCGCCAAGGATTACGACCAGTACGTGCTGGTGGTCCCGCACATCGGCAACAGCCTGCCGGTGATCGGCGCGGTGGTCGGCGGCCCGGTGGGCGCCGCCGCCGGACTCGCCGTGCAGGGGCTGCTTGGCCACGGCCTCAACAAGACCGTCGGCGCGCGCTACCACGTCACCGGCAGCTGGGACAAACCGGTGATGACCCTGGTCGAGAAGCATGGATTGCCGGCCGCGCCTGCCACCACCAAGCCGCCGCTGCTGCCTGCCGCGTCGTCTTCCAGCTCCGTCATCACGATGCCGCTGCGCGACAGCCTGCAGGCGCTGCCGGCGGCGGCGTCATCGACGGGACGCTGATGCGGCTTTGATTTCGCGCGCTGCGTCCCCATTCTTTACCCACCCTTATCGCATCGACCAAAGACCCCATGGATTCCCCGATCGCCCAGGCCCAGAGCCGGCTGCTGACCCCCGGCGGACTCGCCACCGGCGACCTCGAGCGCGTGTTCGCGCAGCTGATGGGGCCGTCCATCGACGCGGCCGACCTGTACTTCCAGCACTCGCGCAGCGAGTCGTGGACGCTGGAGGAGGACATCGTCAAGGACGGTAGCCATTCGATCGAGCAGGGCGTGGGCGTGCGTGCGATCTCCGGCGAGAAGACCGGCTTCGCCTATTCCGACGAGATCGTGCTGCCGCAGCTGCTGGAAGCCTCCAGGGCCGCACGCGCGATCGCGCAGGACGGCCGCGGCGCCGGCCAGCCGCTGGCGCTGGGCAACACGCGGCAGCTGTATCCGGCGATCGACCCGGTGGAAAGCCTGCCCAACCCCGACAAGATCGCGCTGCTGCGCGAGGTGGATGCGTACGCGCGCTCGCGCGACCCGCGCATCACCCAGGTCATCGTCAGCATGGCCGCCACCATCGACACCGTGCTGATCGCCGCTTCCGACGGTACGCTGGCCGCCGACGTGCGCCCGCTGGTGCGCCTCAACGTGCAGGTGATCGCCGAAGCCAACGGCCGCCGCGAGCAGGGTTACGCGGGCGGCGGCGGCCGCTACGGTTACCGCGAGCTGATCGACAACGGCCGCGCGCTGGCGTTCGCCGACGAGGCCGTGCGGCAGGCGCTGGTGAACCTCGACTCCGTCGACGCCCCCGCCGGCCAGATGACCGTGGTGCTCGGCCCCGGCTGGCCCGGCGTGCTGCTGCACGAAGCGATCGGCCACGGTTTGGAAGGCGACTTCAACCGCAAGGGCAGCTCCGCGTTCGCCGGCCGGCTCGGCCAGCGCGTGGCTGCGCCGGGCGTCACCGTGGTGGACGACGGCACGCTGCCCGGTCGCCGCGGTTCGCTCAGCGTGGATGACGAGGGCACACCGACCAACTGCACCGTGCTGATCGAGGACGGCATCCTCAAGGGCTACATGCAGGACAAGCTCAACGCGCGCCTGATGGGCATGGCAGCCACCGGCAACGGCCGCCGCGAATCCTTCACCGCGCTGCCGATGCCGCGCATGACCAATACCTACATGCGCGGCGGCAGCCACGAGCCGGAGGAAATCATCCGCTCGGTGAAGAAGGGCCTGTACGCGCCGAACTTCGGCGGCGGCCAGGTCGACATCACCAACGGCAAGTTCGTGTTCTCCGCGAGCGAGGCCTACCTGATCGAGGACGGCAAAATCACCGCCCCGGTGAAGGGCGCCACCCTGATCGGTTCGGGGCCGGAAGTTCTGACGCGCGTCTCCATGATCGGCAACGACATGAAGCTGGACGAAGGCGTGGGCGTCTGCGGCAAGGACGGCCAGAGCGTGCCGGTGGGCGTGGGGCAGCCTACGCTGAAGATCGATGCGATGACGGTGGGCGGGACTGCGGCCTGAGCCGGCTTTTGCCTCTCCTGCGTGCAGGAGAGGTGCCCATAAGGGCTGCAGAGGTCTTTCCGAGCGTCCGCGCCCCCAAACCCGTAAAATACCCGTCTCGCATGGGCGCCACGCCCGTCAAGGATTGCAGCTCACATGAAGACCATCGAAGGCGATTTCGCCACGCCCAAGGGCCGTTTTGCCATCGTTGCGGGCCGTTTCAACGGTTTCGTGGTGGAGCCGCTGGTGGCCGGGGCGCGCGACGCGCTGCTGCGCCACGGCGTGAAGGATGCGGACATCGAGCTGGTGCGTGTGCCCGGTGCGTGGGAGATCGCGCTGGCCGCGCACAAGGTCGCCGGCTCCGGCAAGTACGCCGCGGTAATCGCGCTGGGCGCGGTGATCCGCGGCTCCACCCCGCACTTCGACTACGTGGCTGGCGAGTGCGCCAAGGGCCTGGCCAAGGCCGCGCTGGATTCCGGCGTGCCGGTGGCGTTCGGCGTGCTCACCACCGACAGCATCGAGCAGGCGATCGAACGCGCCGGCACCAAGGCCGGCAACAAGGGCGCCGACGCGGCGATAGCCGCGCTGGAGATGGTCAGCCTGTACGGCCGGCTGTGATGCATGCGCAGGAGAGCCTGTCTTCATATGCCAAGTGTCTCGCGTTGCGCCTGAGCGACCGTCAGGTGGTAGTGCGTGGCGCAGCGCCTGACTGGCCGTCGGGTCAAGCCGCGCACTGCCGCATGGCGGTCGCCCAGGCGCAACCCGAAGGGCCGGGTCTGTTTGCCCGCATGGCTGCGTCATCACTCGGTCGTGTATCGACATACACTCTTTCGTTCTTCCTTGCCCTGCGGGCAAACAGCTCCCGGCGCGGCGTACTTGGCATATGAAGACAGGCTCTGAAGGCATCGATCTCGCCGCGCGCTCGCGCGCCCGCCGCCGCGCGCTGCAGGCGCTGTACGCGTGGCAGCTGTCCGGCAGCCACATGAACGCGGTGATCGAGCAGTTCCGCCACGAACAGGACATGGAAGTGGCCGACCTCGACTACTTCGAGGACCTGCTGCATGGCGTCGAAAAGAACGTCGACGCACTGGATGCCTCGCTGCGCCCCTACCTCGACCGCGAGGTGGCCGAGGTCGACCCGATCGAGCGCGCAGCGCTGCGCCTGGCCGCGTACGAGCTGAAGCACCGCCCCGACGTGCCGTACCGCGTGGTCATCAACGAGGCGATCGAAGTCACCAAGCGTTTCGGTGCCGACCACGGACACAGCTACGTCAACGGCGTGCTGGACAAGCTGGCCAGCGAGCTGCGCAGCGCGGAGAAGCGCGCCTGATGGACGCCGGCGCCCGGGCGGAAGAAAGGGTGCCGGTACTGGAAACCGCGCGCCTGCGCCTGCGCGCGCATCGTCCCGGGGACCATGCCGACTGCACCGCGCTGTGGGCCGACCCGGAAGTGGTGCGCTACATCGGCGGCCGTCCGTTCACCGCCGAGGAAACCTGGCGCCGCATGCTGGCCTCGCTGGGACTGTGGATCATGCTCGGCTACGGCTACTGGGCCGTCGAGGAGAAGGCCAGCGGGCGCCATGTCGGTGACGTCGGCTTTGGCGACTTCCGCCGCGAGATCGAGCCCTCGCTGGTGGGCATGCTGGAATTCGGCTGGGTGCTGTCGCCCGCGGTGCATGGCCGCGGCTATGCCAGCGAGGCGGTCGCCGCGGCCACCGCCTGGGCCGATGCACACCTGTCGGGCATGCGCGCCGTATGCCTCATCGGCGAAGGCAACACCGCCTCCATTCGCGTGGCCGAGAAGGCCGGCTTCCGCGAATGGCAGCGCACCACCTACCACGGCGAGACCTCCCTGGTGTTCGCGCGCTGAGCGCGGCCGCTACTTCGCCGGGCAGTCGCGGCTGTTGTCGGCGATGCCGGCGATCAGCCAGCGACCGTCCACTCGCGCCAGGTTGAACACGTCCGTGCCGCAATGGTGCGGCTTGCCGTCGAGCAGGAAGACGTAGGGAGCCCACACCACCGCGATGTCATCGTCCACGCGCACCTGCGGGTCGCGGATGCGTTCCTCGATGCGTGCCTTGCCCGGCTTCACGTGGTCGACGAAGTCGCCCAGCGCGAGTTGTTCCGGCTTGCCGTGGCGCATCAGGGTGGCCATGCCCGCGGGCAGCACCTGCGCGCGCATGCCGGCCTGGTCGTAGCGCGACATCGCCGCGAAGAAGGCCTGGACCGGCGCCAGCACCGCCGCGTCGCCGGTTGCGGATGGCGATGGCGCAGCCAGCGCCGGGGCGGCGGCGAAGACGGTGAGTAGCAGGGTGGCAGGACGCAAACGGACGCAACGCATGGCGGCAAGCTCCGGCAGGAAAGTGGCGCCAGCCTTGCACGCGCACGGCGCCCGCGCATGCGCCGCAGGTCACGGGCTTGCGCCACGCGCGCGCGGATGCTCTGCTCTGGAACCGCTTCCGCCGCAGGACCACCATGGAATTCCGCCTGATCGACCGCATCCGTGAACGCACCGCGCAGCAGCGCGACGATGTGCGCCTGGGCATCGGCGACGACGCCGCGCTGCTGGCCGTGCCCGCGGGGCAGGAACTGGCGATGGCGATCGACACCCTGGTCGAGGGCGTGCATTTCCCGGCCGGCACCGCACCGGCCGACATCGGCTGGAAGGCGCTGGCGGTGAACCTGTCCGACCTCGCCGCGATGGGCGCCACGCCGGCGTGGGCCCTGCTGGCGTTGACCCTGCCGCGGCCCGATGCGGCCTTCGTCGACGGCATCGCCGACGGCTTCGCGCAATTGGCGCGGCAGCACCGGCTGGCGCTGGTGGGCGGCGACACCACGCGCGGCCCGCTCACGCTCAGCGTGGCCGTGCACGGCTTCGTGCCGCCGGGGCAGGCGCTGACGCGTGCCGGTGCACGCGCGGGCGACGCGGTGCTGGTCACCGGCACGCTGGGCGATGCGGCGGCAGGCTTGCGCTGCCTGCAGGCGCAAATGGACGTCCGGACATCACAGCGCGATGCGCTGGTCGAGCGCCTGAATCGCCCTGTGCCGCGGCTGGCGGCGGGGCTGGCGTTGCGCGGCCGTGCCAGCGCCTGCCTCGACGTATCCGACGGGTTGCTCGCCGACCTCGGCCATCTGTGCGAGGCCAGCGGCGTGGGCGCGGAAATCGACGCAGCCCTGCTGCCGTGCTCGCCCGCGTTGCTGGATCTGTTCGACGAGGTGACCGCGCGCGACTTCGCGTTGTCCGGCGGCGACGATTACGAACTGTGCTTCACCGTGCCCGCCGCGCGCGTGGCCGAGGTGCAGGCCGACCTGGCGCGGCTGGGCTGCGGTGCCACGCGCATCGGCCGCATCGTGGCGGGCGAGGGCGTACGCGTGCGCGATGCGGACGGCGGCTGGCTGGAACCGGCGCGGCTGGGCTGGGATCATTTCGCCGCATGAACGCGCCCATGGAACGCAAGACGCTCACCGCCGCACAGCGCCGCGCGCTGCTCGCCACGCCGGCGGGCTGGATTGCCTGCGGCCTCGGCTCCGGCCTCGCGCCGGTGGCGCAGGGCACCTTCGGTTCGCTGGCGGCGATCCTGCCGTGGCTGCTGCTGCGCGAGCTGTCGCTGCCGCTCAACCTGCTGGTGATCGTGCTGGGCTTCGCGCTGGGCGTGTGGGCTTGCAATGTCGCCGGCCGCGCACTGGGCGTGGACGATCACCGCGCGCTGGTGTGGGACGAATTCGTCGGCCAGTGGATCGCGCTGCTGCCCGCGCTGCTCGCGCCATGGTGGGCAATCGTCCTCGGCTTCGCGCTGTTCCGCCTGTTCGACGTGTGGAAGCCTTGGCCCATCCGCGTATTCGACCGTCGCCTGCACGGCGGGCTGGGCGTGATGGTGGACGACGTTGTCGCAGGTTCTTTCGCTGCCGTCGTGCTGGGGCTTTTGCTGCGCGCGCCCTGAATAAATCGAAGCGGCGATCGCCAGACTGACTGGCGTTTGTTGGTAGCATCCGCGGACTGGCGGCGGCAGGGGATGGTTGCGGCCGTCCGACCACGCCAGCTTTCTTGCAACGTGCTCACAGGGGAGCGGATATGCGTCTTGGGAAGATCGCGGGTGGCGTGTTGGCGACGACGACTGTCCTGCTGAGCGGCTGCGTACCGCCGCCTGTGGCGCGGCCGCCCATCGCGCAGGGGCAGACGACGGTCAAGTCGATCATGCAGGACACCGACGGTTACGCGAGCCGGCAGTTCACGCCGTTTATGTTGCCTGCCGATGCGCGCAACACCATCGTCAACATGGACGCCAGTCCGGCCGGGTTCGGCCGGCTTGTGGTGGATGTGCGATCCACGAGCAGGAAGGTCGGCGGCGCCGATGTCGCGGAATTCGACGGCCACTGGGTGGTTGAAAACCAGGGGAACGGCATGATGCGCAGCGTCGAGACGATGTCGGCCAACGGCATACCCGTGAGCATGACGCTGAACCTCACCTACCGGAACATCGTCACTTTGCGTTCGCAGCTCGTGCGGCTGGATCAGACCTATGCCCCGCGGATCGTCCAGACCACCGCCATTTCCCATTTCGATGCCGTCCCGAGCGGCCTCGGCCAGCTGAACTACGCGTTCACCGAAATCTACGAAGGGCTGCCGCGCGTATCGGTCGACGCGCAGACCAAGTGCACCATTGGTGCTGCATTCAGCGCGGCGGACCTGAATCCGAAGATTGCCGGTTCGGCGCGTGGCCTCGACTGCGAGTTCATCAACAGGAATGGTGTGACGACCAGCAGGATGCACTACGCTTATCTGGACAAGTATGGCATCGCCATGCTGCTCGATCGCGAGAACGCCACGGCGCACATCACCTTCAAGATCGCCGGCTTCAGCGCCGGCTAAGCCCCATCACTTTCGGCGCGTCCTGGCCCGTGGCGGCGGCTCGTTCCGCGATGCGCCCCACGGGTGTCGGCCCTGACGTCTGCGGGCGGATTCCGGCGATGTGCGCACTAACTCAATCCACGCAGCCGAAGCTGCGCAGGGTGGTTTCGACGGCATGCTGCAGCGGCGTGTGAGGTTCTGCCCCCAGCCATGCGACCAGCCGGCGGTTGTCCAGTTGCAGCGGCTCGCGCCACAGGTAGCGCATCTCGCGCAGTTCGCGCATCAGCACCACGAACGGCGCGGCCAGCCGCGTCAGCCACCACGGGAAGGCGCGCAGCGGCAGCGTGGCATTTCCGGTGACGCGGCGCACGGCAGCGAGCAGGGCGCTGTCGTCCATGAAGTGGCCGGCGAAGTGGAAGCGGGCGAAGCGTTCCAGTTCGCTCTCGCGCTCCAGCAGTCGGGCCACTGTCTCGCCCACGTCGGGCAGATAGGCCCAGGCATGGGACAGGCCGCGGCGTCCCGGATACAGCAGGGCGCGCACGCGATGGCCCGGCTTGATCATCGCCGCGAACCAGTTGTTGCCCGCATGCGGCCCGAAGAAGTCGCCACAGCGCAGGATCAGGCTGCGCACGTCCGTGGCCTCGGCCAGCCGCCGCTCCATGGCCGCGCGGATCGCGCCCTTGCGGGTCAGCGGCTGCTGCGGATCGTCCTCGGCGAGCAGCGGAAAGGCATCGGGGCCGTAGTTGTAGACCGTGCCCGGCAGCACGAGGCGCGCCGCGTTGGCGCGGGCCGCGGCCAGGCTGTTGTCCAGCATCGGCAGCACCCGCTTGTCCCAGTCGCGGTAGCCCGGCGGGTTCACCGCATGGACGAGCACGTCCGCGCCGGCGGCGGCCTGCGCCACGTCGGCGGCGCGCATCGCGTCGCCTTCGCGCCAGTCGATGCGCGGGTCCAGGCCGGGGCGGGCGGCGTTGCGCACCAGCGCGCGCACCGTCCAGCCGCGCCGCAGCAGGGCCGCGGCAATCTCGCCGCCCGCGCCGCCGGTGGCGCCGAGGATCAGGGCTGTCTTCGATGTGTTCATGGCCGTACTCCTGGATGGGTGGAGCCAGCCTGACGCGGAACGTTATATTTGAAAATTGCCTAGCATCGAACATCTGCTATAAATAAATGCATGGATGCCGACGAGCCCGGCTGGGATCTCTATCGCTCCTTCCTCGCGGTGGCGGGCGAAGGCAGCCTGTCCGCGGCGGCGCGCATGCTGGGCATGACCCAGCCCAGTCTGGGGCGGCACGTGCGGCAGCTGGAAGCGACGCTGGGCGTGGCCCTGTTCACCCGCTCGCCGCAGGGATTGGTGTTGACCGAAGTAGGCGCCGAGCTGGCCGAACACGCGCGCGGCATGGCCGCCGCGTCGGCCGCGCTGCGGCGCGCGGCTTCGGGCAGCCGGCAGGAAGTGCGCGGCGTGGTGCGCATCACCTGCAGCGAGGTGATCGGCGGCGAGGTATTGCCCGCGATGCTGGCTGATCTGCGCCGGCAGCAGCCGGGCATCGTGGTCGAGCTGTCGCTGTCCGACGCGACCGAGGACCTGCTGCGCAAGGACGCGGATATCGCCGTGCGCATGCTGCGGCCCAGCCAGGCCGCACTGGTGGCGCAGCGCGTAGGCAGCATCGGGATCGGGCTGTACGCACACCGGCGTTACCTGAAGACGCACGGCACGCCGCAGACGCTGGCCGAGCTGCAGGAACACGCGTTGATCGGTTTCGATCGCGAGACGCCAGCCCTGCGCGCGATGCGCGGCCGCGTGCCGGGCGGCGAGGTGTATGCGCGCGAGCATTTCGCGCTGCGCACCGACAGCCCGCTGGCGCAGCTGGCTGCACTGCGCGCCGGTTACGGCATCGGTGCATGCCAGCGTGCGCTCGCCCGCCGCGAACGCCAGCTGGTGCCGGTGTTGCCCGAGGCATTTGGACTGGCGCTGGACACCTGGCTGGTGATGCACGAAGACCAGCGTACGAACCGTCGCGTGCGACTGGTCTACGACTACCTGCTCGAGGCGTTGGCGGCCTACGCGGCCGAAGGCGCCTGAGGCGGCATCACTTCTCGTTGTGCCCCGGCCCGTAGCTGTGGTCCGGGCCGCGATATGCGGCCACGCGCGCCAGTCGCGGCGTGTCGTAGCCGAATTCCAGCAGCACGCGCAGCTTGGTCGTGCGCACCGGATCGAAGCGCGTGAGCTTCTTGTGGCCGATGGTGGTGCCCCAGGTGAGCGGCAGCCATGCGCCGCTGTCCCAGCGCTCCACGCGGTAGTTGGCGATGTTCTGGCCGCGGGCGATCGCTTCGCCAAGCTCCAGCGTGTCGAACTCGATTTCGCGGGGCAGTTCGAATTCCAGCCAGCCGTCGCGGGTGCTGGACGCGGCGCTCCAGTAGGTATCCGGGTCGGCGTCGAGCACCTTGGCCGGGAGATGCGCTGCATCGCTGCTGCTGGCGCGCACGTCGGCGCCGCGCAGCAGGTTGGTGGCGAACAGCTGTTTGCGCTTCGCCGCGAAGCCCTGCAGCGAGGCGACGTCTTCCGGATCGAACAGGCCGTCGCGGTTCGGCGGCACATTGAGCAGCAGCTTGCTGTTGCGGCCCACCGAGCTGAAATACAGCTCCATCAGCCCGTCAGGCGATTTCACTTCGCTGTTCTGCTCGGGGTGCCAGAACCAGCCGGGGCGAATCGACACGTCCGATTCGCCGGGACGCCACGCGCTGCCGTGCGGATCGCCGTGGCCGAGCAGGTCGCCCACCCAGGGGCGGTCGTAGCCGGGGTAGGGCACGCTGGCCGGGTCGATGCTGGACCAGCAGGTTGCGCCGGCCACGCCTTTCTCGTCGCCGATCCAGCGTACGTCGGGACCGGCGTCGGAGAACATCACCGCGCCGGGCTGCAGCCTGCGCACCGTGGCGTGGATGCGCGGCCAGTCGTAGGCCTGCTTGCGGCCGTTGGGGCCTTCGCCGTTGGCGCCGTCGAACCACACTTCCACGATCCTGCCGTAGTGCGTGAGCAGCTCGGTGAGCTGGGCGATGTAGTAGTCGTTGTAGGCCTCGCCGCTGCCGTAGACCTTCGCGTTGCGGTCCCATGGCGACAGATACAGGCCGGCGCCGAGACCTTCGGCGCGGCAGGCGTCGGTGAACTCGCGCACCACGTCGCCCTGGCCGTTTTTCCACGGGCTGCTTTTCACCGAGTGCGGCGTGGTGGCGGTGGGCCACAGGCAGAAGCCGTCGTGGTGCTTGGCGGTGAGGATCATGCTGCGGAAGCCCGCCTGCCTGGCCGTGCGCGCCCATTGCCGTGCGTCCAGCTTGCGCGGGTTGAAGATCGCCGGGGACTCGGTGCCGTCGCCCCATTCCTTGCCGGTGAAGGTGTTCACCGTGAGATGCACGAACATCGCCAGCTCGTCGCGCTGCCAGCGCAGTTGCTGCGGCGTGGGGCGCGGTCGCGGCCCGGCGGCGACGGGCGTGGGCGCGGCGCCGGCATGGCCGGGGCGGGTCAGGCCGAGCATGCTGAGCGAGGCGGCGGCCGAGCCGGCGAGCAGGAAACGGCGACGATCCATGGGGGAGCCTCTGCGAGCGATGCCATGGCATCCGACGGGCCACTATATTCAAATATGACTCTATTGTTCAAATATGATTTGCCTGGGTGATCTCTCGGTGATGCCCGCCCGCATCATCGGCACGAATATGCAAGGCTTGCATCGGCCCGATGCGCCGACGCAGCATGCGGAAGGACCGGCATGCGCCGATCATCCACGCCAGTCGATGGAGCCTTCCATGCAATACCGCCGCCTCGGCCGTTCCGGCCTGCCGCTTTCCGTCCTTTCCTTCGGTGCCTGGGCCACGTTCGGCAAGAGCGTGGGGCGCTCGCTGGCGCGCGAGATGCTGGCGCTGGCCTGGGATCGCGGGGTGAACTTCTTCGACAATGCCGAGACCTACGGCAATGGCGTGGCCGAGTCGCTGATGGGCGACGTGCTGGCCGACCTGCGCTTCCCGCGCGACAGCTGGTGCGTGTCCAGCAAGGTGTACTTCGGCCCCTACGACCATCCGAAGCCCACCCAGCGCGGCCTCTCGCGCAAGCACGTGATCGAGGCCTGCCACCAGGCGCTGGCGCGGCTGCGCGTGGATTACCTCGATCTCTACTTCTGCCATCGCCCCGACGAGGACGCGCCGATCGAGGAGACCGTGGCGGCGATGGACCTGCTGGTGCGCCAGGGCAAGGTGTTGTACTGGGGCACCAGCGAGTGGCCGGCCGAGGCGATCCACGAGGCGCATCGCGTGGCGCGAGAGAACCACCTGGCGGCGCCGACGATGGAACAGCCGCAGTACAACCTGCTGCACCGCGAGCGGGTCGAGGTGGAATACGCGCCGTTGTACGAGCAGTACGGCATGGGCACCACGACCTGGTCGCCGCTGGCCTCGGGGTTGCTCTCCGGCAAGTACGACGAGGGCGTGCCGGCCGACTCGCGGCTGGCGCATCCCGACTACGCGTGGCTGCACGACAAGGTGCTGGGCGAGCGCGGCGAGCGGGTGGTGAAAGTACGCCAGCTGCGACCCATTGCCGACGAGCTGGGCTGCAGCACCGCGCAGCTGGCGGTCGCCTGGTGCCTGGCCAATCCGCATGTGTCCACGGTGATGCTGGGGGCGAGCCGGCTGGAACAACTGGAACACAACCTCGGCGCGCTGGAAGTGCTGCCGAAGCTGGACGAGGCGATGCGCCAGCGCGTCGCGCAGGCAGTGGAGTGAGGCTGGCGACGGACGGGAGCCGTCGCGCCGATTGACAGTTTAATGAGAATCATTATCATCAACTCCGCCTGAAACCCTCGCGGAGTCGCCCATGTCGATCGCCACCACCTTGAGCCTGCCGGCGGCTGCCAGCCGGCTTGCCCACCCACTGTCGCGCCTGTCGTTGCGCTCCGGCGCCACCGAAGCGTCGCCGGCCGTGCGCCGCGTCAGCAGCCAGTCGCTGCTGGATGGCGAGCGCGAGCTGGTGATCCAGCACCAAGGCAGCGAGTACCACCTGCGGCTTACCCGCAACGACAAGCTGATACTCACGAAGTAAGGCCCGGGAAATCAGGGTGAGTGGCAACGCATGCCTCGCACCTGTTGCCAGCTTCGCGAGCAGGTCGGGCTTCAGCCCGACAAGACCGACCCCGTCGGGATGAATCCCGACCCAAGGCTCTCCCGTTTGCGGGACGGGCATGTCCGCAACCGCCAGCCCGTTGCCCGCCATGGTCCGCGCAACTGCCAGCCGATCCGACGACGGAGACCGCGATGTTCGGTTGGCTGGCCACCCATGTTGCCCATCTTTGCCCGCACGCCGTGGGCGCCGAAGTGCAGCGGCGCTGGCTGCGGATCACGCCGCGATTGCTGGCGCGTCGTTTGCCGGGCGCGGGGCCCGTGCTGTACCTGCCGTACGCAGCACCGGCGACGAAGGACGCGGCCGTGCCCGGTCTGCTGGCAGGGGGCCGTGAGCTGGCGCCGTTGCTGCACGTGCGCTGGCTGGTCGCCGCCAGCGCGATCGGCAGCGACGGTCCGCACGAGTGGCTGGAATGCCGCGCCCGCGACGGTCGCCTGTGCGCCCGCCTGCACCTGCTGCCGGACAGCGATTACCTGGGCTGGGACGGCTTGCTGGCGGCCGGCGTGGCGGCGCACGCCGCGCACGGGCCGCGACCCGGCGACGAGCGCATCGCGGCGGCGCGGCTGCTGGAATTCCGTTGCCGTCGGGTGGCCGGACTCGATCTGCTGGACGCGCTGCCCGCGGCAAGCATTTCCGCGTTGGGCGACGGGATCGCGCGCGGCATCGCGCGTGCGGAGGGACTGGCGTTGGGTGGCTGTTGATCCGGTAGCTCCATCCGATGCCCTTCGACTCCGCTTCGTTACGCTCAGGGCGAACGGTATGCGCATCATGTTCGTGGGCCAGATCAATAATCGCGCGGACGCCGCAGGTCGTCGGCGTCGGCCGTGTGGAAATGCCGCTTGAACGCGACCTTGTCGCTGGCCGGTTCTTCCAGCTCGCGCGCGTAGCGGTGGCCGGCGTAGACCGCGTGCGCGATCAGGCCCGGCGCCTCGGCGTCGCCGATGCAGCGCAGCGTGTGGATGCCGGCATTGGCCCATTCCGCTTCGCGCTGCTGCAGCTCCCGGTACAACGCATCGTCGGGCAGGCGGGCGGTGACGGTGACCACGGCGTCGCAAGGCAGCTCGCGCTGCCGGTGGGTCCACGCGTCCTCGACGGTGAGCGTGTTGCCGGCGTAGCCGAGGATGTCGTGCGAGACCAGCGCCTCGATGCCGAGTTCGGCCATCCGCTTGCGCACATGCCGGTAGTCCAGCGTGTTCAGCGTCCACGGCGCGAGGCTGTCCTCGGGCGTGAGGTGGACCACCTCGCAGCCACGCCGGCGCAGCAGTTCGGCGGCGACGCTGGCATGGTAGTAGCCGTCGTCGTCGAATACCGCCACGCGGCCTTGCGGCAGGCGGCCGTCCGTCAGGTCGTCGAGAGTGAACACGCGCGCGTTGTCCGCGAAACCCGGGACATCGGCGCCGTGACTGCGGCCGAAGCCGTCGCGGCGCCAGTGGCAGCCGGTGGCCAGCACCACGTGCTCGGCGCCGAAGTCGAGCACGTCCTGAGCGCCCAGCGCCGAGTCGAGATAGACGGCTATATTCGCCAGCTTGTTGATCTGGCCCACGCGCCAGTCGCGCACGCGCGCCCACTCGGCCAGACCGGGCAGGCGCGCTTCGCGGGCGACACGGCCGCCCAGTTCCTTGCGCGCCTCGGCCAGGCTCACCTCGTAGCCGCGCTGGCCCAGCGCGCGCGCGGCCTCCAGCCCGGCCGGGCCGGCGCCGACCACCAGCACGCGGGCCGCCGTGCGTTTCGGCGCGATGCGTTCCGGGTGCCAGCCCTTGCGCCATTCCTCGCCCATGGTGGGGTTCTGCGTGCAGCGGATCGGCGAGATGGTCATGTCGCCGGAGACGCAGACGTTGCAGCCGATGCATTCGCGGATGTCGTCGGCGCGGCCCTCATCGATCTTGCGTGGCAGGAACGGGTCGGCGATCGACGGGCGCGCGCAGCCGATTATGTCGAGCACGCCGCGCCGAAGCTGCGACACCATGGTGTCCGGCGAGGTGAAGCGGCCCACGCCCACCACCGGCTTCGTGGTGGTCTTCTTGACGAAGGCTATGAAGGGCTCCTGCGCGCCTTCGGCGGCGAAGCGCGAAGGCACCGAGTCGTTGTACCAGGCGGCGAGGTTGACGTCCCACAGGTCGGGCAGCTCGGCCAGCATGCCCACGATGTCCTGCGCCTCGGCCAGCTCCACGCCGCCCGGGCCCAGCCCTTCCTCGACCGCGAAGCGCAGCGCCACCGCGCAGGTATCGCCAACGGCGTCCTTCGTGTCCTCCAGCACCTCGCGCAGCAGGCGCACGCGGTTTTCCAGCGAACCGCCGTACTCGTCGCTGCGCTGGTTGCGCCGGCGCTGCAGGAAGTGCATCGCCAGCGACAGGTCGTGCGCCGCGTAGACGTAGATGATGTCCATGCCGGCGCGCTTGCCGCGGATCGCCGCCTCGCGGTGCCAGCGCCGGTACTCGCGGATATCGTGCAGCGTCATCTCGCGCGCCTGGTGCGGATAACCGTACTTGGCGGGTTGCGGCGAAGGTGCGATCAGCACCTCGCGCGAATACAGGTTCGATGCGGTGGGGCCGTTGTGCGTCAGTTCCAGCGCGGCCAGCGCGCCGTGCGCGTGCACCTTGTCGCACATCAGCGCCAGCGCGGGGATGTCGCGGTCGTCCCACAGCCGCGCCTCGACGTAGGGCGTGAGGTCGCCGCTGGGGTGGATCTCGCACTCCTCGGTGGACACCACCGCCCAGCCACCCTCGGCCTTCACCTCGCGCATCGCCGCGTGCGCCAGCGGCATCGCGTGGCCCATGCCGTTGCAGTGCGGCACCTGGAAGAAGCGGTTCTTCGCGGTGACCGGGCCGATCCTGAGCGGGGTGAACAGGGTGTCGTAGCGCGGATCTCTCATTCCGGAATGACCTCGACGGGAGGCGCGCTCCTGCGGCGCAACCGCATCAACGCGTACAGCGGCAGGCCTGCCGCGATCAGCCCCAGCGCATAGAGGAACGGCTCGTGGCCGATGCCGACGAAGGCGAAGACCACGAACGCCACGCAGGTGACGGCGACCAGCAGCACCTGGCGCGTGGCGCAGGTCGCGCTGCGCCGCCACCACAGCACAAGCAGCGCGAGTGCGCAGCACAGGTAGAGCGGCAGGTTGGCTGCGGTTACCACCCGGGTGAGGAAGGTGAACGCTGCCACCAGCGACTTGCTGTAGCTCATCCAGACCATTGCCGAGGCGAGCGCGCCGTTCACCAGCAGCGCCACCGCCGGCGCGCCGTGGCGGTTGTTGCGCGACAGCACCGCCGGCAGCACGCCGTTGACGGCCATCGTGCGGGTCAGTTCGCCGGCGAGCAGGGTCCAGCCGTTGAGCGCGCCCAGCCCGCTGATCACCACGAACAGCGCCAGCCAGCGCCCGGAACCTGCGGCGGCAAAGCGATCCATCAGCAGCGCGAACGGCGCGCTGGCCTCGGCCAGCTCCTGCTGCCGGATCAGCAGCAGCGGCACGGCGGAGACGAGGATGTAGATGATCGCGGTGAGCACGGTGCCGGTCATGGTCGAGCGCGGGATCGTGCGTGCCGGGTTGTCCACCCGCGCCGCCGGCACGCTGGCCGACTCGATGCCGAGCATCGCGAACAGGGCGATGGTCGCGGCGGCCATCACGTCGGCGAGGGTGACCGGCGTGGTCGGCGGGTGCGCGGCGTAGCTCGCCGGCGAGGTCAGCAGCAGCCAGCCGCCGAGCAGCGCGATCGCCAGCATCGGCAACAGCTTCAGGGCGGTGGTGACGATCTGCACGCCGCCGCCGGTGCGCAGGCCGAACAGGTTGATCGCCACGACCGACCACAACAGGCACAGCGCGAACAACGCCGGCGGGATCGCACCCAGCGGCGGGAACGCCACCGTCATGTAGCCGACCACGCCGGTGGCGAGTGCGGCATTGGTCAGCCACATCGAGACCCAGTACGCCCACAGCGCCATGTACGCCGGCAGCTCCCCCAGGGTATGGCGGATATAGCCGTACGGGCCGCCGGCGTCGGGCAATGCGCGGGCCAGGTGCGAGAACACGCGGGCCAGCACCAGGCAGCCGGCCAGCACGATGACCCAGCCGATCAGGGCATTGAATCCGAACGGCGCCAGCGACGCCGGCAGCACGAAGATGCCCATGCCGATGACATTGCCCACGACCAGCGCGGTGCAGGTCCAGAAGCCGATCTTGTTGCTGTCGCGCATGTCGGCTTTCGCTTCGGGAGTCAGTCGAGGATGCTCATGCGGATTCCCCGGCGGGGCCGGCATACGCCGCACGCAGCAGGTTCTGGAAATGCCAGACGCCGCTCTCGCGCTTCGGATTCAGCCGGCCGGGGACGTAGTGGCCGGAGGCCAGCCCCTTCTGCACCGCCTCGCAGATCGCGATGTCCTCGTGCTGCACCTCGTCGCTGAAGCCCTGGTCGGCGGCGATGCGCGCCTGCGCGCCCTCGTCCTGCGCGTAGTAGTAGTCGAACTCGACGCGGCAGCGGTCCGGCCCCAGCGGCAGGATGCGGTTGGTCTGCAGGCGTCCCGGCATGATGTTGAGCATCACGTTGGGGTAGACGAAGTAGTAGAACGCCTGGCCGTCGCCGTAGATGTCGCCGCTGTCGCGCAGCGGCGAGGACTGCAGCGAATGCCACGCGAACAGCTCGGTGTCGTAGGCACGGTAGTCCAGCACGCGCGACAGGCCCGGGTGCACGTGCGGCAGGTGGTAGCCCTCGAGGAAGTTGTCGACGTAGACCTTCCAGTTGCAATCGATGTCGTAGACGTCGCGGCGCAGGTAGCGCATCGCCGCCAGGTCGATCGGCGCGATGCGTTCGGCGATGCCGCCATAGACCTCGTCGAACGCCGGCACTTCCGAATCGATCGCCACGAACACCAAGCCCTGCCACTCATGCACGCGCAACGGCGGCAGACGGATGTCCTCGACCTTGAAGTCGCAGGCATCCTGCATCTCCGGCGCGCTGCGCAGCTGGCCTTCCAGCGTGTAGGTCCAGCCGTGGTACCTGCAGTGCAGGGCGCGGATGCCCTTGCCGTTGCACAGCGCCAGCGGACCGGCGCGGTGGCGGCACACGTTGGGGAAGGCGCGCAGCACGCCGTCCTGCCCGCGCACCAGCAGCACCGGGACGCCGGCGATCTGCTCGACCACGTGGTCACCCGGCTCGGCCAGCTGCCCCTGGTGCGCCACCAGCTGCCAGCTGCGCGCGAACACCGCACGCTGCTCCATCGCCAGCATCGCGTCGCCGGCGTAGTAGCGCGGGGGCAGGGCGTGCGCGCGGTTGAGTTCCTCGACGCGGGTGTCGGCAGGCATGGCGGTTTCGATCCCCGGATGGCATGGGCGCGGCGGGCCGTCGTTTTCGGCGGCATCCATGCTCCGCGCGTTCCGGCAGTGTATGTCCGATCCCGGCGAGCGTGTCCATCGTTTCAAGCGCCAGCGCTGCCCACTACCGGCCAGCCGGATTCGGGTGCTAGATTGCCGTGGACCCCGTGAGGAGCTGCCGTTGCCCATGCCACGCGCCGTGTTCCTGTCGTGCCGTGCGGAAATCGCCCCGCACGCGTTGGCCGCACCGTCGCGGCAAGCCGGCGCGTGACGCAGGCCGCCGCCACCGGCACGCCGGAGCAGGCGCTGGCCCATGCCGCGCGATTGCTGGAGCGCGATCCGGCGCTGGCCGCCGAACAGCTCGACGAGATCCTGCAGGTAGCCCCTGGCCATCCGCAGGCCTTGCAGCTGCTGGCGGCGGCGCGTTCGCGGCAGGACGATCTGCCCGGTGCGCTGGCCATCCTCGTGCCGTTGGCGCGGACGCAGCCGAATGCTGCAGCGATCCATTTCGATCTGGGGCTGGCCCTGGACCGCAGCGGCCGCGGACCGGACGCGATCGCCGCACTGCGCCGCGCGGTGGCGCTCAAGCCCGACCTGCCGCAGGCTTGGCGTGTGCTCGGCGACTGCCTGACGGCAGCCGGTGAACGCGAAGCAGCCGACGCGGCCTACGTCAGCCACGTGCGCCATTCCACCCGCGACCCGCAGCTGATGGCCGCCGCCGTGGCCCTGGCCGAGAACCGCATACCCGAGGCCGAGGCGCTGCTGCGTGCGCAACTGCGGCGGGCGCCGACCGACGTGGCGGCGATCCGCATGTTCGCCGAACTCGCCGCCCGGCTGGACCGCAACGAGGACGCGCTGCACCTGCTCGAACGCTGCCTGGAGCTGGCCCCCGGCTTCCGCGAGGCGCGCCGCAACTACGCGCTGGTCCTGCATCGCTGCAACCGGCCGGAACAGGCGCTGGCCGAGATCGAACGCCTGCTGGCGGACGAGTCGCAGGATGCCGGCAACCGCAACCTCAAGGCGGCGGTGTTGTGCCGCACCGGCGATTACGGGCAGGCGATAGTCATCTACGCCGCGCTGCTGGAGCAGCACCCGGACAATCCGAAACTGTGGGTGAGCCAGGGCCATGCGCTGAAGACCGCCGGGCACACCGAACGCGCGATCGCCGCGTATCGCCGCAGCCTGGAACTCGAACCCTCGTTTGGCGAAGTCTGGTGGAGCCTGGCCAACCTCAAGACCTTCCGTTTCAACGCCGACGAACTGGCCGTGATGCGCGCGCAGCTGGCGCGTGCCGACCTCGACGAGGACGATCGCCTGCACCTGGAGTTCGCCGTCGGCAAGGCGCTGGAGGACGCCGGCGAGTACGAATCGTCGTTCCGCCATTACGCGCAGGGCAACGCGATCCGCCGCGCGCAGCTGCATTACAGCGCCGACGACACCAGCGCGCGGGTGCGCCACATCCGGGAGCAGTACACGCGCGAGTTCTTCGCCGCACGCGCCGGTGCCGGCTGCCCGGCGCCCGATCCGATCTTCGTGGTCGGCCTGCCGCGCGCCGGCTCCACCCTGATCGAGCAGATCCTGTCCAGCCACGGCCAGGTCGAAGGCACGATGGAGCTGCCCGAGATCATCTCGATCACGCGCCTGCTGCGCCAGCAGGGCGACGCGGACGAGGCAATGCCCTACCACGCCGCGCTGGCGGCGCTGGATGCCGACGCGCTGCGCGCGCTGGGCGAGCGCTACCTGGCGCACACCCGCATCCAGCGCAAGACTTCGGCGCCGCTGTTCATCGACAAGATGCCGAACAACTTCATGCACATCGGCCTGATCCAGCTGATGCTGCCGAACGCGAAGATCATCGACGCGCGCCGGCACCCGCTGGCCTGCGGCTTCTCGGTGTTCAAGCAGCATTTCGCCCGCGGGCAGGGCTTCAGCTACGGGCTGGAGGACATCGGCCGCTACTACCGCGACTACGTGGCGCTGATGGCGCATTTCGACGCCGTGCTGCCCGGGCGCGTGCATCGCGTGACATACGAGCGCATGGTGGACGACACCGAGGGCGAGGTGCGCCGGCTGCTCGACTACTGCGGCCTGCCGTTCGAAGCGGCCTGCCTGCGCTTCTTCGAGAACACGCGGCCGGTGCGCACGGCCAGCTCGGAACAGGTACGCCAGCCGATCTATCGCGAGGGGGTGGACCACTGGCGGCATTACATGGCGTGGCTGGGTCCGTTGGCGTCGGCGCTGGGGCCGGTGCTGGAGAACTACCCGGCCGAGCCGGGAGAGGTGTAGGGGTTCGATAGCCGATCGATGATCGTGGACTTGCCTGGGGAGGGTTTATGCACACGAACAAGTTGAAACGGATCACGGGAATGCCGCGGGCCGGATTGGCCCGATTGCCGCTGGCGGCGGCGATCTGCCTGGCCATCGCCGCGCCGGCGCTGGCGCAGGACGCGGGGCAGGCCGCGACATCCACCGCGACACCGGCCACGAAGCCGAAGACCACCACGCTCGGCGTGGTGAACGTGACCGCGCAGAAGCGCACCGAGAACCTGCAGAAGGTGCCGATCAGCATCAACGTGCTGGAGAACGACCAGCTCGAGGCGCTGCACGTGCAGAACTTCAACGACTACGTGAAGTACCTGCCCAGCGTCACCTTCCAGCAGGGCGGCGGCGGCATCGCCACCGGCCCGGGCTTCGCCACCATCTACATGCGCGGCGTGGCCAGTGGCGGCAACACCAACCACTCCGGCTCGCAGCCCAGCGTGGGCGTCTACCTCGACGACCAGCCGGTCACCACGATCCAGGGCCCGCTCGACATCCACATGTACGACATCGCCCGCATCGAGGTGCTGGCCGGGCCGCAGGGTTCGCTGTACGGCGCCAGCGCCGAGGCGGGCGCGTTGCGCATCATCACCAACAAGCCGGACCCCAGCCGTTTCGCGGCGAGCTACCAGCTTGGCGTCGACAAGGTGGCGCATGGCGGCGTGGGCTATACCGGCGATGCCATGCTCAACATCCCGCTCAGCCCGGCCGCGGCCGTGCGCATCGTCGGTTGGCGCGAGCACGACGCCGGCTACATCGACAACCAGGCGGGCACGCGCACGTTCCCGGTGTCCGGCATCACCATCAGCAATGCCGACGACTGCACGCCGGGCCCGATGCTGGAGTGCCATGGCCATGCCCGCAAGCACTACAACGACGCCAACACCAGCGGCGCCCGCGCCGCGCTGAAGGTCGACCTCGACGACGACTGGTCGATCAGCCCGACCATCATGGGGCAGCAGACGATCACGCACGGCAGCTTCGCCAGCGACCCCGCCATCGGCGACCTGGCGGTCACCCACTTCTACCCCGAGCGCGTCGACGACCGCTGGTGGCAGGGCGCGCTGACCGTGCAGGGCAAGATCGGCAACTTCGACCTCACCTACAACTACTCGCATCTCAGGCGCAACCAGGAAGAGCAGACCGACTACAACGACTACTCGTTCTGGTACGACACCCTGCTTTCCTACGGCGCCTACATCCACGACAACAGCGGCAACCTGATCAACCCGTCCGAGTTCATCAACGACCGCGACCACTACGCCAACGACAGCCACGAGCTGCGCATCGTCTCGCCCAGCGAGGACCGCCTGCGGCTGGTCGCCGGCGTGTTCTGGCAGAAGCAGAAGCACGACATCATGCAGGACTACCAGATCAACAACCTGGCCACCGACCTGTCGGTCGCCGGCTGGCCCAACACGATCTGGCTGACCCGGCAGATGCGCTACGACTACGACAAGGCCGTGTTCGGCGAGCTGTCCTACGACATCATCCCCGACACGCTCACCGCCACCGTGGGCGGGCGCTACTTCCGCAGCGAGAACCAGCTGTACGGCTTCTACGGCTTCAGCAAGGGCTTCTCGCCGAACTCGAGCTACGGCGAGGCCGGCTGCATCTCGAACCAGCCGTTCCTCGGCGCTCCGTGCCTGGATTTCAACAAGCAGGTGAAGCAGAGCGGCTCGCTGGGCAAGTTCAACCTCACCTGGAACATCTCGCCCACCGCGATGATCTACGCCACCCGCTCCGAAGGCTACCGCCCGGGCGGCGTCAACCGCGCCGGCAATTTGCCGCCCTACCAGGCGGATTACCTGACCAACCTGGAACTGGGCTGGAAGACCTCCTGGTTCGGCAACCGGCTGTCGTTCAACGGCGCGGTGTTCCGCGAGAACTGGAACGACTTCCAGTTCAACATCCTCGGTCCGAACGGGCTCACCATCATCAAGAACGCGAACTCCGCGCGCATCAGGGGCCTGGAGTCGCAGCTGGTCTGGCAGGCCACCTACAACCTCAACCTCAGCGCGGGTGTTGCGTTCTACGATGCCAAGCTGACCGCCAACTACTGCGGATTCACCGGTGCCGACGGCAATCCGGTCACCTATTGCCCGGCGGGCACGATCAATCCGCAGACGGGTACGGCCGTGGACGGGCCGCAGGCCCCGAAGGGCACCCAGCTGCCGATCACGCCGCGCTTCAAGGGCAACCTGGTGGCGCGCTACAGCTTCGACATGGGCGAGAACGAGGGCTTCGTGCAGGCAGCGCTGGTGCACGTGGGCCGGCGCACCACCGACCTGCGGCTCGAGGAACGCAGCCTGCTCGGCGACCTGCCCGCGTACAACACGGTCGACCTGTCCGCCGGTTTCCAGAAGGGCAGCTGGTCGCTGGACGCCTACGTCGACAACGCGTTCGACGAACGTGCCGTGCTTTACAAGTTCACCGAGTGCGGCGTGACGGTCTGCGGTGCGCACGGCGTGGTGCCGCAGTATCCGAACGGGCAGGTCTACACCGGCGTCAGCCAGCCGCGCACGTTCGGCATCCGCTTCAAGCAGGAGTTCTGATCTGACGGCCTTCGGCCGTCGGATCAGGGCGAGCCGCGGAAGGCGCGATCCATGGATGGATCGCACGCTGGCCAAGCGCAAGCGCTTGGCCAGCGGAGCGGAGCCCGCACGAAGTGCGGGCGCAGCGAGCCGCGGAAGTGCAGGAAAGCACTTCCGCGGCATCGATACAGGCTGTTGCTGTAGCCCGAACCAGAAGCAGACCAACAAGCCCCGGCACCCGCCGGGGCTTTGCATGCGTGGCTTGCAGTGCCCCTGTCCGTTGTCCGCGCAGTGTCCGCGGACACCGATCTCTCGTGGTGCATCGATTGCAAGTTACGGAAATGTCGAATGTTTTTCCGAGACGTCGAGTTGGCACGCCGATTGCTCAGAAAGGGACAGGGCCGCACTGTCCGCGGCCGGGGAACGCTCGATGATCCGCGACACTTCCGCACAAGACCGCCTGGTCGAAGCCAAACCCAACCGCAAGCGCCGCCTGCTCTTCATCGGTGGCGGCGTGGCCTTGCTGGTGGTGCTGGCGCTCGCCATGCCCGGCATCCTCCGTTTGTTCTCCGCCGACGCTTCGGTGAGCGCGTCGCGGCTGGCCTTCGCCACTGTCGAGCGCGGGCCTTTCGTGCGCGACATCGCCGCCGAGGGCAAGGTGGTGGCGGCGAACAGCCCCACGCTCTATGCCACCTACGGCGGAGCGGCGGTGCTGAAGGTGCGAGCCGGCGACGAGGTGAAGAAGGGCCAGGTGCTCGCGGTGATCGACAGCCCCGAGCTGCGCAACAAGCTGGCGCAGGAGCAGTCCAAGGCCGACGCGATGAAGGTGGATTACCTGCAGGCGCAGGTGGATGCGCGCACCAAGCGCGGTGCCCTGCAGAAGGCCTACGACGACGCGCAGATCGACGCCAAGAGCGCCGCCAACAACCTCGATCGCGAGCAGAAGGCCTACGCCGCCGGCGCCTCCACCGGGGTCGCTGTCGACAAGGCCAAGGACGATCTGGAGAAGGCGAAGATCACCCTGGCGCATGCCAAGGACGATCTCGGCATGAGCAACGACAGCCTGAATTTCAACATCCAGGCGAAGAAGCTGGCGCACGACAACCAGATGCTGGTGGTGCAGGACCTGCAGCGCCAGGTGGACGACCTCAACGTGAAGTCGCCGGTGGACGGCCAGGTCGGCCAGCTGTTCATCGCGCCGGTGGCCACGGTGGCGAAGGACGCCCAGCTGCTCTCCGTGATCGACCTCACCGCGCTGGAAGTGGAAGTGAAGGTGCCCGAGAGCTTCGCCCGCGACCTCGCGATCGGCATGACCGGCGAGATCAGCGGCAACGGCAACACCTGGAAGGGCCTGGTCAGCGCGATCTCGCCCGAGGTGGTGAACGGCGAAGTGGCCGCCCGCGTGCGCTTCGAGGGCAGCACGCCGAAGCAGCTGCGCCAGAACCAGCGCCTGTCCGTGCGCATCCTGCTCGACAAGCGCGACAACGTGCTCACCGTGCAGCGCGGCTCCTTCGTCGACGAATCCGGCGGCAGCTACGCCTACGTGGTCAAGGACGGCATCGCCACCAAGACCCCGATCCGCGTGGGCGTCTCCAGCATCGACAAGGTGGAGATCCTGCAGGGCCTGAAGGAAGGCGACCGCATCGTGATCTCCGGCACCGACAACTTCAAGGGCGCGCAGCGCGTCGCGATCAGCAGGTAAGGGTTTTCCCCTCTCCCTTTGGGAGAGGGTGCCCGACCTGCAGGCGCAGGATGCGCCTGCGGAACAGCGAAGCTGGCCCCGCAGGGGCGAGCGACAGGGATGTCGCGAGTAAGGGCGGGAGAGGGTACGGGGCTTGCACAGACATCACGCAAGAACCGAACCCTCACCCCAACCTTCTCCCGGAGGGAGAAGGGCTTCAAAGATCCATCCATCCACCACCACCGAGGAACGTGAACCATGCTCAAGATGACCCACCTGTCCAAGGTCTACCGCACCGAAGTGGTGGAGACCTACGCGCTGCGCGACTTCAACATCGACGTGAAGGAAGGCGAGTTCGTCGCCGTCACCGGTCCTTCCGGCTCGGGCAAGACCACCTTCCTCACCATCGCCGGCCTGCTGGAGACCTTCACCGGCGGCGAGTACCACCTCGACGGCATCGAGGTGAGCAACCTCAACGACAACGCGCGCTCGAAGATCCGCAACGAGAAGATCGGCTTCATCTTCCAGGCGTTCAACCTGATCCCCGACCTCAACGTGTTCGACAACGTGGAAGTGCCGCTGCGCTACCGCGGCATGAAGGCGCCGGAGCGCAAGCAGCGCATCATGGACGCGCTGGAGCGGGTGGGCCTCGCCTCGCGCTTCAAGCACTACCCGGCCGAGCTCTCCGGCGGCCAGCAGCAGCGCGTGGCGATCGCCCGCGCGCTGGCCGGCAGCCCCCGCCTGCTGCTCGCCGACGAACCCACCGGCAACCTGGACACGCAGATGGCCCGCGGCGTGCTGGAGCTGCTGGAGGAGATCCACCGCGAAGGCGCCACCATCGTGATGGTGACCCACGACCCCGAGCTGGCCGCGCGCGCGCAGCGCAACGTGCACATCATCGACGGCCAGGTGGTGGACCTCGCCGAGGACCCGCGCTTCCACAGCAGCGTGACCGCCGCGCGCGGCAACGCCAGCCCGGCCTGATGCCGCCCACTCCCGTCGCTCCCATGCCCGCCCACTGCGAGTCCAGTCCATGCGTGTGAAGTTGCTGCCCGTGCTGCTCCTGCTCGCCGTCGCCCCGTTCCCGGGGCGCGGCGAGGACCTGATGGATGCCTACCGTCAGGCCGTCGCCAACGACCCGGTGCTGGCCACCGCCGATGCGCAACGCCTGCTGGTGGCGGAAGGCGTCCCGGTGGCCCGCTCCGCGCTGCTGCCGCAGTTGTCCGCGGGGCTGGAGATGGACCAGATCCACACCGGCTGTACCCAGGCCACGGGCAGCAGCGGTTGCACGCAGAGCACCAGCAGCAACGGCAACATCGTGCAGACTGGCGGCGGCGGCCACGTGCGCGACCGCAGCCTCACCGGCAATCTAAGCCAGCCAATCATCGACCTGTCCGCCATCGCCAACCTGCGCGCGGCGCACGCCGCCCGCGACGCGCAGGAGCAGACCTACCAGGCCGCGTTGCAGAACCTGTACGTGCGCGTGGCCAGCGCCTACTTCAACGTGCTGGTGTCGCGGGACATGCTGGACATCGACCGTGCCTACGAGGACGCCTACAAGCAGGAATTCGACCAGACCTCGGCGCGCTTCAAGAACGGCTTGTCGATGGCGGCGGACGTCAGCCAGTCCAAGGCGCTCTACCTGTACATCAAGGCGCAGCGGATCGGCGCGGAAGACAGCCTCAAGGACGCGCGCCGCGCGCTGCAGCAGATCACCGGCAAGCCGGTGGGCGAGTTGAAGAAGCTGCGCGACGACCTGCCCATGCAGGCGCCGCAGCCGGACAGCGAGCAGGCGTGGGTGGACGCGGCGCTGAAGACCAATCCCACCGTGCTCGCGGCGCGCTACGCCGTGAGCAGCGACGAGCACAAGGTGACGGCAGCGCGCGCCGGGCACCTGCCCACGCTCACCGCGGGCGTGGGCTACAACAAGTTCGGCCAGTGGTCGAGCAGCATGCCGGGCACGGGCGCCTACGGGCCGGCCACCACCACGGTGGGCCTCACGCTCACCATCCCGCTGTTCAGCGGCGGGCTCACCCACGCGCGGGTGAAGCAGGCGCTGTACCAGCGCGATGCCGACCAGGGCGTGCTGGAAACCCAGCGCCGCCAGGCCGCGCGCGACGCCGCCAACTACTTCAACCTGGTGGTGGACGGCATCGAGCAGGTGGACAGCGCGCGCGATTCGGTCGAGGCCGCGCAGAAGACGGTGGCCTCGATGCGCGCGGGCTACACCATCGGCACGCAGTCGCTGACCAACGTGGTGTTCGCCATCCAGTACCTCGCCAACATGAAGAGCGAGTACACCGTGGTGCGCCACCAGTTCGTGCTCAACAAGCTGCTGCTCAAGCAGGCCGCCGGCACCATCGACATGCGCGACCTGGAAGCGGTCAACGGGCTGCTGCAATGAGCGGCTCACGTACCACACCCCGAATCTTTTCCCCTCTCCCTCCGGGAGAGGGTGCCCGAAGGGCGGGAGAGGGTACGGGCGGAGCGCGGTACCGCGCCTCGGCCGAACCCTCCCCCCAACCCCTCTCACCCGCAAGGGGACTCCCTCGGGGTCGCCGCGGGGAGAGGGGACCAGGCGCGAGGAACTAGATGATGTTCACCTACTACTTCCAACTCGGCCTGCGCAGCCTGCGCCGCAACCCGGTGCTCACCGCGCTGATGGTGATGGCGATCGGCTTCGGCGTGGCTGCGTCGATGATCACGTACTCCGTGTTCCGCGCGGTGTCGGGCAATCCGATCCCCGACAAGTCGGCGCAACTGTTCACGCCGCAGATCGACGCCTGGGGTCCGCAGCAGAACCTCACGGGCGGCGAGCCGGCGGATGCGCTGAATTACACCGACGCGATGGCGCTGATGCGGGCGCATGAGGCTAAGCGCCAGACCCTGTTGTATCCGGTGCAGATGTCGGTGATGCCGGGTGGTGACCGCGATCTGCCCCTTGCCGCGAAGGGCTATGCCGTCTACGGCGATTTCTTCCCGATGTTCGACGTGCCGTTCCAGTACGGCGGTGGTTGGAGCACGCAGGACGATGCAGCGCGTGCCGCCGACGTGGTCATCAGTGGGAGGCTCAACCAGAAGGTATTCGGTGGTGCCGACAGCGTCGGGCGCACGATCAATCTCGGTGGTCACGAATACCGCGTGGTCGGCGTCATCAACCACTGGAATCCGCATCCGCGCTTCTATGACCTGTTCGACGACGATTTTTTCGCCGATGAGCCGGACTTCTACATGCCGTTCAATCGTGCGCTGGACTTGAAGATGCGTACGGCTGGCCGCAACAGTTGCCGCGGCAAGCTCACCTTTGTCACCTGGGAAGACTATCTGCAGAGCAACTGCGTGTGGGTCACACCATGGGTGGAGCTGGACAGCGCGACCGACGTAGCGCACTACCGCCGTTTCCTGGAGAACTACGCTGCCGACCAGCAGCGGGCCGGCCGCTTCGACTGGGCGCCCAACGTACGCCTGCGCGACGTGATGCAGTGGCTTGACCACAGGCAAGTGGTGCCGCCGGAAAGCCGCATTTCGTTGATGGTGGCGTTCGGCTTCTTCCTTATCTGCCTGGTCAACACCGTCGGCCTGCTGCTGGCGAAATTCATGCGTCGCGCCGGTGAGATCGGTGTGCGTCGTGCATTGGGTGCCACGCGGCAGGAAATCTATGCGCAGTACCTGATTGAGGCGGGCACGGTGGGGCTGGCCGGCGGCATGCTGGGACTGCTGTTCACCGCGGCAGGGGTGTCGGGCGTGGGCGTGCTGTTCCCGCCGCAGATCGCCAAGCTGGCGCGGCTCGACGCGTCGCTGGTGGGCCTGACCCTGTTCGCCGCCGTCGTGGCGACCGTACTCGCCGCGTTTTACCCAGCCTGGCGCGCGGCGCGTGTGCAGCCGGCGTGGCAGTTGAAGTCGAGTTGAGGAGCACGCCATGAATATCCAGATCAGGCCCATCCTCATTGCGCTGCGCCGGCACAAGGCAGGCACCGTGCTGATCGCGTTGCAGATCGCACTGACCCTGGCGATCGTGTGCAACGCGTTGTTCATCATCCATCAGCGCCTGGCCAGCCTGTCCGAATCCAGCGGCGTCGATGAGCACAACGTGTTCGTGATCTACAACCAGTGGGCCGGCAACATGTCCACGCAGCAGATCGACGCACAGATGCGGGCGGACGTGGTCGCTCTGCGACAACTGCCCGGTGTGCGCGACGCTTCGCTCAGCAACGGCTATCCGCTGCAGGGCACTGGCTGGGACAACTACGTCATGATGACGCCCGATCAGGTCAAGATGACCACCGACGCAGCGGTGTACCTGGGTGACGAGCACTTGCTCGATACCTTGGGCACGCGGCTGATCGCAGGGCGCAACTTCCGCCCGGACGAAGTCGTCGCCATGGGCCCCCAGGAGATGATCACCCCGCCGGTGGTTATCGTGACCAAGGCGCTGGCCGACCGGCTGTTCCCGGCCGGCAATGCGCTGGGCAAGTCCTTTTATTCGATGGGCACAGTGCCGACCACGATCATCGGCATCGTCGACGACCTGCATCGGCAGGGTACGGACAAGTGGAACAAGCCCTATGCGGGGCAGTCGCTGATCTGGCCGATGCGGCTGGATAACCCTTACGGTATCAACTACATCGTGCGCGCCAAGCCGGGCCAGCTCGCCGCCGCGATGCGTGAGGCGCCGAAGGCGCTGTATGCGCAGAACCGCATGCGCATCATCGATGCCAAAGACGGCATCCAGGATTACGCTGAAATCCGTCACCGTGCCTACGACAGCGACCGCGGCATGGCGATCCTGATGGGCATCATCTGCGTCGTGCTGCTGGCGATCACCGCCGCCGGCATCGTGGGCCTCACCAGCTTCTGGGTGGGCCAGCGCCGCAAGCAGATCGGCGTGCGCCGCGCGCTGGGTGCGCGGCAGCGCGACATCCTCACGTATTTCCTCACCGAGAACTTCCTGATCAGCGCGGCGGGTGTGGCGCTGGGCGTGGTGCTGGCGTTCGCCTTCAACCTGTGGACGGTGACCCGATTCGCGCTGGATCGCATGTCGCTGGACTACGTGGGCGTCGGCGTGCTCGTGCTGCTGCTGCTGGGACAAGGCGCGGTGCTGGCACCGGCGTTGCGCGCCTCGCGCGTGTCGCCGGTGGAGGCGACGCGTTCGGTGTAAGCGATGGACAACCGTAGGAGCGCACCTTGTGCGCGAAAGACTCCGGCGTCAATGCACATCTTTCGCGAGCGGGTGCTCCTGCAACAACGAAGGCTTCGCGCACAGGGTGCGCTCCTACATACATGCGGCAACGGAGAGACGACATGTTCGCCTATTACCTCGACCTGGCACTGCGCAGCCTGAAACGCAGCCCCGGCCTCACCGCGCTGATGGTGCTGGCGATCGGCTTCGGCGTGGCCGCGTCGATGACCTCGTGGTCGGTGTTCCGCGCCGTGTCGGGCGATCCGATCCCGTGGAAATCCGCGCAGCTGTTCGTGCCGCAGGTCGACAACTGGGGGCCGAACGGCCGCCAGCCGGACGGCGATCCGCCGAACGCGATGGACTACACCGACGCGACGGCGCTGATGCGCGACCACCGCGCCAAGCTGCAGTCCGCGATGTACCAGATCTCGCCCTCGGTCGTGCCGGCGGAGGCCACCAAGCATCCGATCAACGTCAGCGGCCACGCGGTGTACGGCGAGTTCTTCCCGATGCTGGACGTGCCGTTCCTGTACGGCAGCGGCTGGGGCGCCAGCGACGACGCCAACCGGGCCCAGGTGGTGGTGATCAGCAGCAAGCTCAACCAGAAGCTGTTCGGCGGCGCCAACAGCGTGGGCAAGAGCATCAACATCGAAGGCCACGACTACCGCGTGGTGGGCGTGCTGAACGACTGGAACCCGCAGCCGCGCTTCTACGACGTGGTCAACTCGGGCGGCTTCAACAGCCAGACCGACGACGTGTTCCTGCCGTTCCAGACCGCCATCCAGGCGAACATGCAGAACGACGGCAACACCAACTGCAACGCGGTGCCCAAGGAGTCCGGCTTCGTCGGCCTGCAGCACTCCGAGTGCGTGTGGATCGCCTACATGGCAGAGCTGGACGACGCCTCGGCGGTGACGACCTACCGCAACTACCTGCAGGGCTATGCGCGCGAACAGCAGCAGGCCGGGCGGTTCGGCTGGGCGCCGAACAACCGCCTGCGCAACCTGCCGGCGTGGCTGGACAACCAGCACGTGGTGCCCAGCGACACGAAGGTCTCGCTGCTGGTGGCGCTGGGCCTGCTGCTGGTTTGCCTGGTCAACACCATCGGCCTGCTGCTGGCGAAGTTCCTGCGCCGCAGCGCCGAGATCGGCGTGCGCCGCGCGCTGGGCGCGCCGCGCATGGCGATCTACGCGCAGTTCCTCACCGAGGCCGGCATTGTCGGTGCGGCGGGCGGCGTGTTGGGCCTGCTGCTCACCTGCGCGGGCGTGGCCAGCGTGGGCTGGGTGATGCCGAAGGACATCGCCGCCCTGGCGCGGCTGGACGTTTCGCTGCTGGTGCTCACCCTGCTGGTGGCGGTGGTCGCCACGATGCTGGCCGGCCTGTACCCCACCTACCGAGCCTCGCGGGTGCAGCCCGCGTGGCAGCTGAAGTCGAACTAACCGGTCGTCACCCCGGCGAAGGCCGGGGTCCAGCGACTTTCAACTATCGCCAAGGCACTGGATGACCAGACATTCGTCTGTTGAAAAGCACCTCCGGCGTTCGCCGGAATGACGAGCAGAGAGGATTCCGCCATGAAACTGCACCCCATGATCGCGGCATTGCGCAAGCACAAGGCGGGCGTGGTGCTGATCGCGCTGCAGATCGCGCTGACCCTGGCGATCGTCTGCAATGCGATCTTCATCATCGGCCAGCGCATCGACCGCGTGAACCGGCCCACCGGGTTGGACGAGAGCAACCTGTTCCTGGTCACCCAGCAATGGGTGGGCGCGCCCAGCGCCGACACGCCCGACGGCGTGGCCAAGCTCGACGCCATGCAGAAGGAAGACCTCGCCGCGTTGCGCAACCTACCCGGCGTGGCCTCGGTGGCTCCGATCAATTCGCTGCCCCTGCTCAACTCGTCCTGGAACGGCGCGGTCTCCACCAAGCCGGACAGAAAGTTCAGCGACAAGGGCGACAACATACGCACCACGTACTACTTCACCGACGAGCAGGTGATGTCCACGCTGGGCCTGAAACTGGTGGCCGGCCGTGCGTTCAATGCCGGCGATGTGCAGCATCAGGGTTTCCGCGACAATCCTCCGCGCCCGATCATCATCGTCACCAAGGCACTGGCGGACAAGCTGTTCCCGCAGGGCGACGCGGTGGGCAAGCCGATCTATGTCGATGGCAGCAGCTCGCCCAGCACCATCGTCGGCGTGGTGGCGCGCCTGCAGGTGCCGTCCACCGGTACCTGGGTCAACGGCTTCACCTGGAACGCCACCCTGGTGCCCACGCGACTGAATGCGGGCTTCGCGCGTTACGCGGTGCGTACCAAGCCGGGCCAGCTGGAAGCGGCGATGAAGGCGGCGGCGCCCACGCTGTACAAGGTGAACCCGCTGCGCGTGCTCGACGACGACAGCGTCAAGTCGTTCGCCGACATCCGTGCCGAGGCTTATCGCGCCGACGTGGGCATGGCGATCCTGATGGGGGTGATCTGCCTCGTGCTGCTCGCGGTCACTGCCGCCGGCATCGTGGGCCTCACCAGCTTCTGGGTCGGCCAGCGGCACCGCCAGATCGGCGTGCGCCGCGCACTGGGCGCGCGCAAGGTCGACATCCTGCACTACTTCCAGCTGGAGAACCTGCTGATCGCGGGCAGCGGCGCGGTGATCGGCATCGTCATGGCGATCGGCCTCAACCTGTGGTTGATGCGCCTCTACCAGATGGATCGCCTGCCGGTGGTCTACACCCTGATCGGCGTGGTGGCGGTGCTGGTGCTGGGCCAGTGCGCCGTGTTCGTGCCCGCGCGGCGTGCCTCCAACGTGCCGCCGGTGACGGCCACGCGGGCGGTGTGACTGTTTTCTCCCCTCTCCCGCTTGCGGGAGAGGAGCAGAGGAGAGGGCGGGGCTTGCGGCAAGCCACCAGCACCCTCTCCCCCAACCCCTCTCCCGCAAGCGGGCGAGGGGAGTGATGCGGGGCCTCTCCTGCTTGCGGGAGAGGGGAGCTCAATCAAGGAGACCTGGAATGTTCGGCTACTACCTCGACCTCGCCCTGCGCAGCCTGAAGCGCAACCGCGTACTCACCGTGCTGATGGTGCTGGCGATCGCGGTGGGCATAGGCGCGTGCATGACCACCTTGACGGTGGTGCATCTGCTTTCGGGCGATCCGATACCCGGCAAGAGCAGCGTGCTGTTTTTCCCGCAGGTGGATCCGGAGAACCCCGTTGTGGGGGGAGCCACCGAGCCGCGTCCGGCGATGGATTACCGCTCGGCCATGGATCTGTGGAGCGCGCATCGCGCCGACCGCCAGGCGATCATCACCAGCAGTGCCGTGAAAGTGCGCCTTCCGGACAGCGGCCAGCCGCCGTTGATGCCGAGCATGCTCTCCACCTCGGCGGATTTCTTCCCGATGTTCGACGTGCCGTTCCAGTACGGCTCCGGTTGGAGCGCGGACGACGACGCGCACCATGCGCGCGTGGCTGTGATTTCGGCCGACCTCAACCAGAAACTGTTTGGCGGCGCCAACAGTGTGGGCCGCATCCTGCGCGTGCGCGATGCGGACATGCGCATCGTCGGCGTGCTGAAGCCGTGGCGCCCCACGCCGCTGTTCTACGACCCGTGGAGCCAGAACTTCAGCAAGTCGGAAGACGTCTTTGCCCCGTTCACCAGCAGCATGGAAATCAACAAGGGCAACTTCCAGGCCTACACCTGCTGGCACGTGCCGCCATCCATGGGCGACCTGCAGAACGCTGATTGCGTGTGGGTGTGGCTGTGGGTGGAGCTGGACAGCCCGGCCAAGGTGCGCGACTACGCGCGCTTCTTGAACGATTACGCGAACACGCAGAAGTCGCTGGGCCGCTTCGCCGTGGGCAGCGAGCATGCGCGGCTGCGCGACCTGATGACCTGGCTGACCTTCCGCGGCCAGGTGCCCGGCGACGTGCGCCTGCAGGCGTGGCTGGCGTCGGCCTTCCTCGTCATCTGCCTGTTCAACGCGGTGGGCCTGCTGCTGGCGAAGTTCCTGCGCCGCAGCAGCGAGATCGGCGTGCGCCGCGCGCTGGGCGCCACACGCGGCGCGATCTTCGCGCAATGCCTGGTCGAGGCTGGCCTGATCGGGCTGCTCGGCGGCTTCTTCGGCTGGCTGCTGACCTTGGTTGGCTTGTGGCTGGTGCGGCAGCAACCGGTGGATTACGCCCATCTCGCACACCTGGATACCGCCATGTTCCTCGTCACGTTCGTGCTGGCGGTCGGCGCCAGCCTGCTCGCCGGGCTGATACCTGCGCTGCGCGCCAGCCGCGTGGTTCCCGGCTGGCAACTCAAGGCACTGTGAGGAGGCCGACCATGCAGATCAAACCGATACTCGCGGCGCTGCGCCGCCATCGCCTGGCCACCTTGCTGATCGCGGTGGAAATCGCGCTGGCCTGTGCCGTGTTGTGCAACGCCTGCTTCCTGGTGGCACGGCGCTGGACGATGATCCAGATCAACAGCGGTGTCGACGAGAGCTCGTTGGCTGTGCTGACAGTCAACGGCTTCGACCCGGGCCAGGCCGCCGATGTAAATGCGCGCGTGCTCACTGGCTTGCGGGCGATTCCGGGCGTGCAGTCGGCCACCCTCATCAGCGAGGTGCCGTTCGGACCGCAAACGGGCGCGGCGGGCGTCACGCATGAGCCGAGCGATTTCAAGAACCTGATCGGCGTGGTGGATTTCGTGCTGGCCGGGCCGGGCACGTTCAAGGCACTGGGCTTGAAACTGGTCGAGGGGCGCCTGCCGCAGCCCGGCGACTACCAGCCTGCCACCAGCTTCCTGCCCGACTACGCGCAGGTGCTGGTGACCCGCCAATGGGCGGAACATGCGTGGCCGGGCGAAAACCCGCTGGGCAAGGATTTCTGGTGCGACAAAATGCACTTTCGCGTCATGGGCGTGGTGGACCACTACGCGCGCGCGCAACCCGGTCAATACGAGATGCAGCAGGGGGAGTGGACGGTGTTCACGCCGGTCGTGCCGGGCGGCTCGCTGTCGGGCACCTACCTGCTGCGGGCCCGGCCGCAGGACGTGCAACGCGTGCTGCAGGCGGCGCGTGCCGCCGTGCAGAAGATCGCCCCCGACGTGGTGCTGGACCAGGACAACAGCAAGACCCTGAGTGACCTGCGCACGAACTACTTCAAGACCGACCGCATCATGATCGGCCTGCTGCTTGGCGTGGTGGTCCTCATGCTTGGCGTCACCGCGCTCGGCATTGTCGGCCTCACCAGCTTCTGGGTGGCGCAGCGGCGCAAGCAGATCGGCATACGTCGCGCGATCGGCGCGACGCGCGGCGACATCCTGCGCTACTTCCAGACCGAGAACTTCCTGATCGTCACGTTCGGCATCGCGCTCGGCATGCTGCTGGCCTTCGTGCTCAACGCGGTACTGATGAAGTTCTACGAGCTGCCGCATCTGCCGTTGTTCTACCTGCCGGTGGGCGCCGTCGCGCTGTGGCTGCTCGGCCAGCTCGCCGTGCTGGGCCCCGCGCTGCGTGCGGCGGCGGTGCCGCCGGTGGTGGCGACGCGGAGCGTGTGATCGTTTTGCTCCCCTCTCCCACTTGTGGGAGAGGGGCCGGGGGAGAGGGTGGGGCTTGCGGCAACGCCAAAGCACCCTCTCCCCCAACCCCTCTCCCGCAAGCGGGAGAGGGGAGTGATGTGAGGCCTCGCCCGCAAGGGAGGGGAGACGATCAACGGGAGATGCGACATGTTCGGCTACTACCTCGACCTGGCCCTGCGCAGCCTCGGGCGCAACAAGGCGCTCACCGTGCTGATGGTGCTGGCGATCGCGCTGGGCATCGGCGCCTCGATGACCACGCTCACCGTGCTGCACGTGCTGTCCGGCGATCCGTTGCCGGGGCGCAGCGGCGCGCTGTACTACCCGCAGATCGACCCGCGCGACAACAGCGGCATCATGCCGGGCAAGGAGCCGCCGGAACAGCTCACCCTGATCGACGGCCTCAACCTGTTGCACGCGAAGCGGGCGGATCGCCAGGCCCTGATGACGGGCGGCGCGGTGCCGATCAAGCCGGACTCCGCCGCGATCGATCCGTTCTACGTGGAGGCGCGTTACACCACGGCGGATTTCTTCGCGATGTTCGGGGCGCCGTTTCGCTATGGCCATGGCTGGAACGCGGCCGACGACGAGGCGAAGGCGCGCGACGTGGTGATCAGCAGCGAGTTGAACGAGCGCCTGTTCGGCGGCGCCAACAGCGTGGGCCGCACCCTGCGCGTGGCCGGCAGCCTGTTGCGCATCGTGGGCGTGCTCGACGACTGGACGCCCAGCCCGCACTTCTACGACCTCAACACCGGCTCCTACGGCTATGCCGAGCAGGTGTTCATGCCGCTGCAGACCGCGCTTGACCTGCAGGTGGACCACAACGGTTCCACCGACTGCTGGGGCAACGGCACCGGCGGCGTGGGCCGCATCTATCCCTCGTCGAGCTGCGTTTGGATGCAGCTATGGGTGCAGCTGGACACGCCGATCAAGGCCGCCGACTACAAGGAGTTCCTGGTCCATTACTCCGAGCAGCAGAAGGCGCTGGGTCGTTTCGTGAAGGCGCCGAACGTGCGTCTGCGCAACGTGATGCAGTGGTTGGCCTACCAGCAAGTGGTGCCCGACGACGTGCGCCTGCAGGCCGGGCTGGCCTTCGGCTTCCTGCTGGTCTGCCTGGTCAACACGGTGGGCCTGATGCTGGCGAAGTTCCTGCGTCGCGCCGGCGAGCTTAGTGTGCGGCGCGCACTGGGCGCCTCGCGGCGCGCGCTGTTCGCGCAGCTGCTGGTCGAGTCGGGCGTGGTGGGGCTGGTGGGCGGCGTGGGCGGCCTGCTGCTGGCCCTGCTCGGCTTGTGGGTGGTGCGGCACCGGCCGTCCGACTATGCCGCGCTGGCGCACCTCGATCCCGCCATGCTGCTGACCACCTTCCTGCTGGCGCTGGGCGCAAGCCTGCTGGCCGGCCTGCTGCCGGCCTGGCGCGCTTGCCAGGTGGCGCCCGCCCTGCAGCTGAAGAGTAATTGAGGGCACGACGATGGAACTGCGACCGATTCTTTCCACGCTGCGACGCCACAAGACCACCGCGGCGTTGCTGATCCTGGAGATCGCGCTGACCTGCGCGATCGTGTGCAACGCCGTGTTCATGATCGGCCACCGGCTGCAGCACATGCACATGACCACCGGCATCGACGAGCACGCGCTGGTGCAGATCCAACTGGCCGAGATCGCACCCACGCCCGACATCTTCGCCAGGGCGCGGGAAGACCTCGCCGTGCTGCGGCAAGTGCCGGGCGTGCAGGCGGTGGCGCTGACCAACCAGCTGCCGCTGGGAGGTTCCTCGTCGAACGCCAGCATCAAGCTGGACCCCGCGCAGCGCGAGCCCACGCTCAGCGCCGGTACCTACTTCGGCGATGGCATTCCGCAGACCATGGGCGCGCGGCTGGTGGCCGGGCGCAACCTGCAGCCGGACGAGATCGTCAATGCGGATGTGGTGGTCAAGGCACTGGCCAGCGGCAACACCAAGGGACTGCCCGCCGTGGTCACGGTGATAACGAAGGCGCTGGCCGACCGCCTGTGGCCGGGGCAGAACCCGCTGGGCAAGACGATCTACCTCACCGACCAGGTGGGCGTGCGGGTGGTCGGCGTGCTGGCCGACCTGGTGCGTGCAAACGCCTATAACGACGCCACCGCGCATTACTCGGTCGTCCTGCCGCTGTTCATGGGCGCGGGCAAGGATCAGAGCTATGTCATCCGCACTCGGCCGCAGGACCGCGAGACCGTGCTCAAAGCCGCCGTGGCCGCGCTGAAGAAGGCCGACCCGGAGCGGGTGGTGACCCAGCAGCGCACCTACGACGAACTGCGCGAGAAGTTCTTCGCCAACGACCGCGCGATGGCCGGCATCCTGGTCGGCGTGATCGTGGCGCTGCTCACCGTCACCGCGCTCGGCATCGTGGGCCTGGCCAGCTTCTGGGTGGGGCAGCGCCGCCGCACCATCGGCGTGCGCCGCGCGCTGGGCGCCACCCGCGGCGACATCCTGCGCTACTTCCAGGCCGAGAATTTCCTGCTCGCCACGTTCGGCATCGCGCTGGGCATGGCGCTGGCCTACGGCATCAACCTGTTCCTGATGCTGCATTACGAACTGCCGCGCCTGCCGGGCATCTACCTCCCGGTCGGCGCGCTGGTGCTGTGGGCCATCGGCCAGCTCGCCGTGCTCGGCCCCGCGTTGCGCGCGGCGGCGGTGCCGCCGGTGGTGGCGACGAGGAGCGTGTGATCGCGGCCGATGAAGCTACCTCCATTCGTAGGAGCCTGCTTGCGGGCGATGCTCCTGAATTTGATCCGTGTCGTGCTTGAGAGCAAAAGCATCGCCCGCGAGCGGGCTCCTACCGAAAGCGCTGCAACTGTTGCGATTGCAGGAGACTGATGATGTTCGGTTACTACCTCGACCTGGCTCTGCGCAGCCTCAAGCGCAACAAGGTGCTCACCGCCCTGATGGTGCTGGCGCTCGCGCTGGGCATCGGCGCCACGATCACCACGCTGACCGTACTCAAGCTGCTCTCGGGCGACCCGATGCCGCAGAAGAGCGCGCAGCTGTTCTATCCGCAGCTCGATCCCTATCCGGTAAGCCAGCCGTTTTCGCGCAGCGGGAAGCGCATGCCGTTCCTGCTGAACTACGTCGACGCCATGAACCTGATTCACGCGCACAAGGCGGAACGGCAGGCGGCGATAGCCATGTCGCAGGTCAAGCTGACCCCGCCGTCGGGCGCCGGTAAGCCGTTCTATGCGCAGGGCGTGCTGGCTACGGCCGATTTCTTCCCGATGTTCGACGCGCCGTTCCGGTACGGCTCGGGCTGGTCCGCGGCGGACGACGACAGCCGCGCGCAGGTCGCGGTGATCGCGGGCGATCTCAACGCCAGGTTGTTCGGCGGCGCGAACAGCGTAGGGCGGATGATCCGCATCGAGGACCACGACTTCCGCATCGTCGGCGTGCTGCGCAACTGGGCGCCGCAACCGCGTTTCTACGCGGTGCATCTGGGTGGGCACAGCTACGGCAAGGGCGACGCGGTGTTCGTGCCGCTGCAGGGTGCACGCGCCGACGGCATGATGCCGAGCACGATGATGGGCTACGGGAAGTCGATCGACGTGGAGCACCTGGAGTCGGCCCCGGCGATCTGGCTGGGCCTGTGGGTGCAGTTGCCGGATGCCGCCGACGTCGCGGCCTACAAGCTGTTCCTCGGCAATTACGCGCAGGAGCAGGTGGCCTTGGGCAGGTTCCAGAAGTCCCACATCGCCTTGTCGGGCCTGATGGCGTGGATGCGCAGCGAACACGTGGTGCCTGAGGACGTGCGCCTGCAGGCGGGTCTGGCGTTCGGCTTCCTGCTGATCTGCGTGGTGAACACGGTGGGCCTGCTGCTGGCCAAGTGCCTGCGTCGTTCGCGCGAGATCGGGGTGCGCCGCGCACTGGGCGCATCGCGCGGTGCGATCTTCGCGCAGTTCATGGTCGAGGCCGGCATCGTGGGTGTGGTCGGCGGCGTGTTGGGCCTGGTGTTCGCCGAGCTGGGGCTGTGGGGCATACGCCACCAGCCGGCGCAGTACGCCGACCTCGCCCACCTGGACTTGGCGATGTTCCTGTTCACCTTCGTGGTGGCGCTGGCGGCCAGCCTGGTCGCCGGCCTGCTGCCCGCGTGGCGTGCCTGCGTGGTTGCGCCCGCGCCACAACTGAAAGACGCCTGAGGAGCATGCCCGTGGAAATCCGCCCGATTCTCTCCAGCCTGCGCCGCCACCGCATCCCCGCCGTATTGATCGTGCTGGAGATCGCGCTGGCTTGCGCCGTGCTGGGCAACGCCGTGTTCATGATCGGCCAGCGCATGGCGAACATCCACTGGTCGAACGGCATCGACGAGGCCGGTGTGTCAGTCGTCACCGTGAACGGCACCGATCCCGGGCTTGCCGCAAGCGATATTCCGCGCGACCTGGTCGCTCTGCGCGGCATTGCCGGCGTCACCGCGGCGGCGCCGGTGACCAGCATGCCGCTGGACCAGAATCCGGCGCTGACCGGGTTCACCACCACGCCCGACGGGAAAACCACGGTGAACACCTCGGTGTATTTTCTCGGCAGCGGCGGCGAGCGGGCGCTGGGGCTTCATCTGCTGCAGGGACGCTTCTTCAACGCCGACGAATACGCGGACAGCGGCCTGAAGGATTTCCAGTCCACCGGCCACGTCGTGCTGGTCACCGGCAGCGATGCGCAGCGGCTGTGGCCCGGCCAGGACGCGCTGGGCAAGACGCTGTATGCCAATGGCGAAAGCTGGACGGTGGTGGGCGTGGTCGGCGACGTGCTGGCGCAGGATCCGAACTTCAGCGGCCCTGGTGGCCGGTATTCCAGCGTGTTCTACCCGTCGCGTCCCGACGGCATGATGGGTGACTACGTGCTGCGCAGCGCGCCGCAGGACCGCGACCGCGTCGTGCGCGAGGCGGTGCAGGCGCTGGGCCGGCTGGAGCCGGGCGCAGTGGTGGAAGGCAAGACCTACGCGCAGATGCGCACCGACTACTTCGCCGATACCAGCAGCATGGTCTGGATGCTGGTGCTGGTGTGCGTGGTGATGCTGGCGGTGACCGCGTTCGGCATCGTCGGCCTCACCAGTTTCTGGGTGGGCCAGCGGCGGCGGCAGATCGGCATCCGCCGCGCGGTGGGCGCCACCCGCGGCCACATCATGCAGTACTTCCAGACCGAGAACTTCCTGCTCAGCGGTGCCGGCGTGGTGCTCGGCATGGCGCTGGCGTTCGGCATCAACCTGTACCTGATGCGGCACTACGAGATCACGCGCATGCCCTGGTACTACCTGCCGGTCAGCGCGCTGGCACTGTGGCTGCTCGGCCAGCTCGCCGTGCTCGGTCCCGCGTTGCGCGCGGCGGCGGTGCCGCCGGTGGTGGCGACAAGAAGCGTATGAGGTTTTTCCCTCCCCCTCCGGGGGAGAGGGTGCCCGCAGGGCGGGAGAGGGTACGGGCAGAGCGTGGAATTGCGCGCTGGCCGAGCCCTCTCCCCCGGCCCCTCTCCCGCAAGCGGGAGAGGGGAGTAGAGCACGGTCTTTCCCGTTTGCGGGGGAGGAGGAGTCCAATCAAGGAGGCATGGAATGTTCGGCTACTACCTCGACCTGGCAAGGCGCAGCCTCAAGCGCACGCCCATCCTCACCGGCCTGATGGTGCTGGCGATCGGCCTTGGCATCGGCGCGTCGATGACCATGCTCACCGTGCTGCACGTGATGACGGACGATCCGATGCCGGGGCGCAGCGCGCAGCTGTACACGCCGCATCTCGATCCGCTGCCGCTGGACTACAAACAGCGTGGCGACAGTCCCGATCCGGCCGACAACTTCACCTGGCCCGACGCGATGGCCTTGCTCAAGGCTCACAAGGCCACGCGGCAGGCGGCGATGGCGGGTGGCTCGCTGCTGGTGCGCCCGACGCGCGCCGGTTTGCGGCCGTTCGATGTCGATGGGCGTTACACCACGGCGGATTTCTTCGCGATGTTCGGTGTGCCGTTCGAGCGCGGCCAGGGCTGGTCGGCGGCGGACGATGAAGCGCGTACGCACGTGGTGGTGCTCAGCGAGACGCTGGATCGCAAGCTGTTCGGTGGCGCGAACGGCATCGGCCAGATGGTGCGGTTGGGCGACAACGATTTTCGCGTGATCGGCGTCGTCGACGACTGGAGCCCGAAGCCGATGTTCTATGCGGATCCGGGGCTCCAGCACTACAGCGGTGCCGACCAGTTCTTCCTGCCGTTGTCCGCGGCGGTGGATTTGAAACTGCCGACCAACGGCAATCAATCGGGTTGGGTCAAGGGCGAGGCTGGCATATCGCTGACGGGCGCCGAGATGACCTGGCTGCAGTTCTGGGTGCAACTGGATACGCCTGCGCAAGTGGCGGCGTACCGGCAATACTTGGTCGATTACTCCGCGCAGCAGAAGTCACTCGGCCGCTTCCAACGCCCACCCACCAACGCGAGGCTGTACAGCCTGATGGGCTGGCTGGCGCACGAGAACCTGGTGCCCAACGACGTGCGCTTGCAGTTGTGGCTGGCGCTGGGTTTCCTGTTCGTGTGCCTGGTGAACATCGTGGCCTTGCTGCTGGCGAAGTTCCTGCGTCGCAGCGGCGAGATCAGCGTGCGTCGCGCGCTGGGCGCCAGGCGGCGCGACATCTTCGTGCAGCTGGGCATCGAATCCGCGCTGATCGGCGTGGCCGGTGGCGCGTTGGGCCTGGCCATTGCGCAGCTCGGCCTGTGGAGCATCCGCCAACGCCCCGACGACTACGCCAAGCTGGCGCAGATGGATGCATCGATGCTGCTGGGCACGCTGGCCATGGCCATCGTCGCCAGCGTGCTCGCCGGCTTGCTGCCCGCATGGCGCGCCTGCCGCGTGGCGCCCGCCCCGCAGCTCAAGGGTGTGTAGGAGCGCGCCTTGCGCGCGATGGAGCCGGCGGTGCCGGCTCCCCTCACCGAAGACAGGAAACCACCATGCAAATCCGTCCCATCCTTTCCACGCTTGGCCACCACAAACTCACCGTATTGCTGTTGGCGTTCCAGGTGGCCTTCACCTGCGCCATCGTCTGCAATGTGGTGTTCATGATCGCCAACCGCGTGCAGCGGATCAGCGTGCCTACCGGCATCGCCGAAAACGAGTTGTCGGTCATCCACAGCAAGGGCATCGAGAAGGGGGCGAATCCTGTCGCGCAACATGTCGCCGACCTGGCCGCCCTGCGCGCGATTCCCGGGGTGCGTTCTGCAGTGGCGGTCAGTTATTCGCTGCCGCTGAACCAGAACGAGTCGTCCAGTGGCATCTGCCCGAGCAAGCAGGCGCTGGATCGTGCGATGCAGCTCAATACGATCGAAGGCAGCGGGTGCATGCAGCCCGCCGTATACGACGGCACGCCCGGCTTGATCGACACGCTGGGGCTGCACCTGGTCGCTGGGCGCGACTTCCTGCCGGACGAATACGTGAGCAAGGGCAAGCCCGCGGTGGCCATTGTCACCCGCGCCTTGGCGCAGCATCTGTATCCGGGCAAGCAGGCGTTGGGGCAGAGCATGTACGACGGCGACAACTACTTTCGCATCGTAGGCATCGTCGACACGCTCCTGCGCCCGAACCTGCGCACGCCGGGTGTCGACGGCGACAGCATGATCTGGCCGCAGTTGCCCGACAGCGCCGGTGTCACTTACGTGTTGCGTAGCGCACCCGGGGATCGCCAGCGCGTGCTCCAGGCCGCGGAGGCCGCGTTGTTCAAGGTCAGCCCAAGCCGCCTGATCGATACGAAACAGATGCAGACCTATACGGAAATCCGAGCCGCCTATTTCGAACGCGACACCACCATGATCGGCCTGCTCATCGCCTCGGCGCTGGGCCTGCTGTTCGTCACCGCGCTGGGCATCGCGGGGCTGGCGAATTTCTGGGTGCAGCAGCGCACGCGCAGCATCGGCATACGTCGTGCGATAGGGGCGACGCGCGGCGACATCCTGCACTATTTCCAGACCGAGAACTTCCTGATCGTCACGGCCGGCATCGTGCTGGGCGTGCTGCTGGCGATTGCGCTGAACCTGCTGCTGATGACGCACTACGAACTGCCGCGCCTGCCGCTGTGGTACCTGCCAATCGGCGCGTTGGTGCTGTGGGCGCTGGGCCAGCTCTCGGTGCTGTCGCCCGCGCTGCGCGCTGCGCAGGTGCCGCCGGTGGTGGCGACGCGCAGCGTGTGAGCTTTTCCCTCCCCTCCGGGGGAGGGTGCCCGCAAGGGCGGGAGAGGGTACGGGCGGAGCGTGGCGTTGCGCGCTGGCCGCACCCTCTCCCCCGCCCCCTCTCCCGCAGGCGGGAGAGGGGAGTGATGAGGGGCCTCTCCCGCAAGCGGGAGAGGGGGGATGCATGAGGCCTTCTCCGAAGGGGAAGGGGCTTTCAAGTGAAGGAGGCACGAATGCTCGGCTACTACCTTGATCTCGCGCTGCGCAGCCTCAAGCGGAGCAAGGCGCTTGCCGCCATGATGGTGACGGCGTTGGCCGTGGGCATCGGCGCCAGCATGACCACGTTGACGGTGGCGCACCTGCTGTCGGGCGACCCGGTGCCGGAACGCAGCGCGACGCTCTATCACCCGCAGTTGAACCCCACGATGCCGCCGCGATTGGTTCACGAGCCGACCGGTGCGATGGATTACCGCTCCGCGATGGACCTGTGGAGCGCGCATCGTGCCGACCGCCAGACACTGGTCGCGAGCAGCCCGGTAAAGGTGCGGGTCGAAGGTTCGGGGAAGCCGCCGCTGCCGCGGCAGGTATTGCTCACCACCAGCGACTTTTTCCCGATGTTCGATGTGCCGTTTCGCTACGGCGGCCCGTGGGCGTCGACGGACGAAGGACCTCATGCACGGGTAGCGGTGATCTCGTCCGCGCTCAACGAGCGGCTGTTCGGCGGAGTCGACAGCGTGGGCCGAAGCCTTCGCCTGCGCGACAGTGACGTGCGCATCGTGGGCGTATTGGCGCCGTGGCGGCCGGCGCCGCGCTTCTACGACATCTGGCAAGGACGCTACCGGCACGGCAATACCGAGAGTTTCTACAACGATCCGGAAGACATCTACATACCCCTCGCCACCGGTCTGGACATCTTCGCAGGGAAGATGCCCGTTATGCCCGTGCATTTTTGCTGGGACATGAGCGCGGAGGGGGCGTCGATGCAAACCGCGCCATGCGCGTGGCTTTCCTTGTGGGTGCAACTTGCAAGCCCCGCCAAGGTCGGGGACTACGCCGAGTTCCTGCAGGGGTATGCGCAGCAGCAGAAACGGCTGGGTCGCTACACGAGCGACCAGACACGCCTGCAAAGCCTGATGCAGTGGCTGGAATGGAACCGGGTGGTTCCCGGCACCGTACGCATGCAGGCCTGGATGGCACAGGCCTTCCTGCTGATCTGCCTGGTCAACACGGTGGGACTGCTGCTGACCCGGTTCCTGCGCCGGTCCGGCGAGATCGGCGTGCGGCGCGCCATGGGCGCCAGCCGCCGCGCTGTGTTCACGCAGTGTCTGGTGGAGGCGGGTCTGATCGGCCTGTTTGGCGGCTTTGGCGGCTGGCTGCTGACTCTGCTGGGGCTGTGGGTGGTGCGCCAGCAGCCGGTGGCTTATGCCGACCTGGCGCATCTGGACCTGCCCATGTTCTTCGGCACCTTCGCGATGTCGATTGCCGCCAGCCTGCTGGCGGGCGTGCTGCCGGCCCTGCGCGCCAGCCGGGTGCCGATCGGTTTCCAGTTGAAGACGCTTTGAGGAGATGGCCATGCCCATTCGCCCCATCCTTCGCGCACTGCGCCATCACCGCTTCACGACCGCATTGATCGTGCTGGAGATCGCCTTGGCCTGCGCCGTGCTTTGCAACGCCTGTTTCATCGCGGTCGGGAAATTGAGCCTGATGCATATCCGCAGCGGCATCGACGAACGTGCGCTTGCAGTGGTCACCATCGACAATTTCGATCGTCAGCGCGCGGACGACCTCAATGCCCGCGTGGTGAACGGCTTGCGCAAGGTCGACGGTGTGCAGTCGGTCGACCTGATCGACGGACTGCCTTTCCTGGATGCCGGCGCGGAAAGCGTATCGCCGGATCGCGAAGGCAAGCTCGGTTCGTACTCCACCAGCTTCTATTTCGGCGATCCGGACGCCTTGCCTGCGCTCGGCGTCGAATTGACAGCCGGGCGATTGCCCCGGGACAGCGACGTTGCGCCGGGCGACGCCGCCGTCGTGCAGTCGGTGATCACCCGGTCGCTGGCGGACCGTCTGTGGCCGCACGCCGACCCGCTGGGCAAGGTCTTCTGGTGTTGCCACGGAACCGGCGGCTTCCGGGTGATCGGCGTGGCGCGCGAGCTGATCCAGGCCCAGCCGCGCGACGACATCTCGGTGGGCAATGCGATCTTCACCCCGCAACGGTCCGGTCCCATGCTCGCCGGCCAGTACCTGCTGCGCGCCGATCCGGCGCGGGTGAACGAGGTGCTGCGCAAGGCGCGCGCCGCGATGGCCACGCTGGCGCCGGATGCCACGGTGGACGATGAGCACACCGGCACCCTCGGCGATTTGCGCCGTCGCTATTTCCGGTCGGACCGGGCCACGGCCGACATGCTGATGGGCACGATGGCTGCGCTGCTGGCGATCACCGCGTTGGGCATCGCCGGACTCGCCGGCTACTGGGTGCAGCAACGGCGCAAGCAGATCGGCATCCGTCGCGCCATCGGCGCCACGCGACGCGACATCCTCCGCCATTTCCAGATCGAGAACTTCCTCATCGTCGGCATGGGCATTGCGCTGGGCGTGCTGCTCACCTACGCGTTCGACGTGGTGTTGATGAGGTTCTACGAGCTGCCGCACCTGCCTCCGGCGTACCTTCTCGTGGGCGCCGTGGCGTTGTGGCTGCTCGGCCAACTCGCCGTGCTCGGCCCCGCGCTGCGTGCGTCGCGGGTGCCGCCGGTGGTGGCGACGCGGAGCGTGTGAGCTTTTCCCTCCCCCGCCGGGGGAGGGTGCCCGCAAGGGCGGGTGAGGGTACGGGCGGAGCGCGACGGTGCGCGCTGGGCGAACCCTCTCCCCCAGCCCTCTCCCGGCGGGAGAGGGGAGCTATGCAAGGCCTCTCCCGAAGGGGGGCAACAAGGAGAAGTGGAATGTTCGGCTACTACCTCGATCTGGCGCTGCGCAGCCTGAAGCGCACGCCCATCCTCACCGGCTTGATGATGCTGGCGATCGCGTTGGGTATCGGAGCGTCGGTCACCATGCTGGCGGTGTTGCACAACCTGTCGGGCAACCCGCTGCCAGGGCGCAGCGACGTGTTGTTCCACCCGCAAGCGGATCCACGCCCGGCGGATTTACCGGGTGCGAAGGAGGAGCCGCCGGACGATCTCACCTATGTCGATGCAGTGAACCTGTACCAGATGGGTATCGCGCCGCGTCGTGTGGTGATGAGTTCCAACCATCTTCCAGTGCGCAAGGACGCGCCGGACAGTCCGCTGGCGATGTACACCGACCGCGCCACCACCGCCGATTTCTTCGCGATGTTCGGCGTGCCCTTCCTCTACGGTTCGGCCTGGTCGGCGCAGGACGACGCGAGCCACGCGCAGGTGGTGGTGTTGTCGCGGGCGATGAACCAGAAGCTGTTCGGCGGCGGGAACAGCGTGGGCAAGACCCTGGTGATCGCCACCAAGACCTTCCGCGTGGCGGGAGTGATCGACGACTGGAATCCGCAGCCGCGCTTCTACGACATCAACGACGGTCCCTTCGCCGACGCCGAGCAGATGTACCTGCCGTTCTTTACCTGGTTGGACCTGCCGCAGGACTACGGCTACGGCCCCATGCAGTGCTGGGGCAACGACCCGAACGCGGGGCTGCATGACCCCAAGACGAAGCAGTGCACCTGGGCGCAGTTCTGGGTGCAGCTGGATACGCCGGGGCAGGTGGCCGACTACCGCGCCGCGCTCACCCAATACAGCGCGCAGCAGCACCAGCTCGGACGCTACCAGCGCGAACCCAATGTGCGCTTGCGCGGCCTGCTCGACTGGCTGGACGTCAAACACGTGATCCCGGTGACGGTGCGCATGCAGACCTGGATCGCCTTCGGCGTGCTGCTGATCTGCATGGTCAACACCGTTGGCCTGATGGTGGCGAAATTCCTGCGCAAGTCGGGCGAGATCGGCGTGCGTCGCGCGCTGGGCGCCTCGCGTCGCGCGGTGTTCGCGCAATGCCTGGTGGAGGCCGGCGTGGTGGGCGTGGCGGGCGGCCTGCTCGGCCTGCCGCTGGCGTGGCTGGGCCTGTGGATGGTGCGCCAGCAGCCGGTGAGCTTTGCCGCGTCCGCGCATTTCGATCCTTCCATGCTGGGCATCGCGCTGGCGCTGGCCGTGTTGTCGGCACTCGCCGCTGGCGTGTGGCCCGCCTTGCGCGCCTCGCGCGTGGCTCCCGCCCTGCAGGTGAAATCGCTATGAGAATTTTTCTTCAGGTGCGCCCCATCCTCGCCGCACTGCGCAGCCACAAGACCGCCGTGCTGCTCCTGGTGCTGGAGATCGCGCTGACCATGGCGGTGCTCGGCAACCTGGTGTTTATCGTCTACGGCACCATGCAGCGATCGCATACGCCAACCGGCGTGACGGAAAGCCAGGTCGGGTTGATCCAGAGCATCGGCGTGATCGGCGAGGACAATCCCGGTACCGTCGCGGGCAATCTTGCCGCGATGCGCGCCGCGCCCGGCGTGGAGGATGCCGCTTACGGCTTCCTGCCCCTGTGGCATGCGGATCGCAGCCCAATCTTTCTTGATGCCTCGCGGCAGCATCCTGCGGTGCATGCCTACGAGTTCATGGGCAGCCAAGGCTTGAACCGCACGCTGGGGCTGCGCGTCGTGCGCGGGCGCAACTTCACGAATACCGAGCTTCCCGATGTCATGGACGTCTTGATGGGCAAGGTTGTCGCTCCTGTCCCGGCATTGCTGACGGAGTCGCTCGCCCAACGCTTGTATCCGGACGGGAACGTGCTGGGAAGCATCCTTTACGATGGAACCAAAAGCCTGCGGGTGATCGGTATCGTGGATCACCTGCGTGGCGAGATCACCGGGAGTGCCAGCGATGACGATTCGCTGGTGTACGAATTCCGCGTCGGTGCACAGAACATGGGTGGTGGCTACCTCGTGCGCAGCCAGCCGGGTCGCCTGCCGGAAGCATTGCGCGCTGCCGCGGCGGCCTTGCAGAAAGCCAATCCGGGCCACGTGGAGAATAAGGTGCTCACCATGGCCGAGCTGCGCGAAAACTACTTCCAGAGCGGCCTCGCCGCCGGCCGCATGCTGGTGGCGATCATGCTGATCCTGCTGGTGGTCACCGCACTGGGCGTGAGCGGGCTGGCCAGCTTCTGGGTGCAGCAGCGGCGCAGGCAGATCGGCATGCGCCGTGCGCTGGGCGCCACGCGCCGGGATATCCTGCATTACTTCCAGATGGAAAACCTGCTTATCGTCAGCGGTGGCGTGCTGCTGGGCGCGCTGTTCGCCTATGCGCTGAACCTGTTCCTGATGCATCGCTTCGAGCTGACGCATTTGCCGTCGCATTACCTTGTGGTCGGCGCGCTGGCGTTGTGGCTGCTCGGCCAGCTCGCCGTGCTCGGCCCCGCGTTGCGTGCGGCGGCGGTGCCGCCGGTGGTGGCGACGCGGAGCGTGTGATGGAGAAGGCGATGCGCGGATTAGTCAAACAGCTTGTCGATAAGCGTGGACTTCTCGATCCGGTGATGTGCTGCGACTTCCGGGAGAATGGCGCTGAGCGCGCCCGGCTTGATCGGCGAGTGGTTGGGCACGGTCGACACGTGCGGCGTCGGTGCGGAGCAGGCGAGGCGGATGTGCGAGCCGGTTTGCCGGGTGGCATGGTAGCCGAGCTTGGCCAGCGCCTGGATCAGTTGCCGCGCGTCGAGGTCGCGCGGAAGCTTCATGCCGCCAGTATTTCGTCGCGTATGAAATGCAGCCGGATCATCCGCGGGCCAGAACCTTCGTCGAAGTGGCAGCGCACGGCGTCGCGCACATTTTCCCGCAACTCTTCCAGCGACTCCGCCTCGGTGAAGATCGACTGCCCGAGCGCGCGCGCCGTGTACCCGCCTTCGGCGGCTTCCTCGACCTGGAAGATGATCTCGTGCATGGCGGGCTCCGGTTCGGGAATCCATCTCACTTCAATGCCTTGGGCAAGGGAGTTTTGAATGTTCGGCTACTACCTGCGCCTGTCCCTGCGCCGCTGCCGGCAGAACTTGGCCGTAGTGGGGCTGCTGGTGCTGACCATGGCCATCGGCATCGCGTCCACCATGACGGCGATGACGATCTTCGGCGCGCTTGCCGGCGAGCCGCTGCCGGGGATCAGTCCGCAATTGTACGTAGCGACGATGGATGCGCGCGAGGCGGTGGACAAGGACAACCCCGACTACAAGCAGCCGGACAGCTACCTCAAGCTCGGCGATGCCAAGGCGCTGGTGGATGCGCATCGCGCGCCGCAGCAACTCGCGCTGGCGCAGAGCTACATCGAGGCAAGCAATCCCGACGGCAAGCAGTCCGACCAGGTCACGGGTTTCATGGTCTACGGCGAGCCGCTGGGCATGCTGGGCGTGCCGCTGCGTTACGGGCGGTCATGGACGGCGCAGGAGCTGGCCGCGCGCGTGCCGGTGGTGGTGATCGACAGCGACCTCGCGCAGAAGCTGTTCGGCAGCGAGGACGCGGTCGGCCGCGGCGTATTGATGGGCAGGCAGGTGTTCCGGGTGATCGGGGTGACCGCGCCGTGGAAGCCGCACACGGCCTTCCTCGATCTGCCGCGCAACCAGGGCGATCCCCTGGGCAGCAGCGAGCAGTTCTTCGTGCCGGCCGAGGCGGCGCTGGAGGCCGGCGTGGGGCCGCTCACGTCCGGCGAGTGCGGCAAGGGCGCGCCGGTCGTCGCCTTCCAGTCGGCCGAGGTGCAGCATTGCCGTTGGCTGGAGGTGTGGACAAGGCTGGGCACGCCGGCACAGGAGGCGGGTTGGCGGGCGTTCCTCGCCGGCTATGCCGACGCGCAGCATGCGGCGGGGCGTTACGTCTATCCACCGCAACCGAAGCTCTACGGCACGCGTGCGTGGATGACGCTGAACCATGTGGTGCCCGACGACGTGCGCCTGAACCTGATGCTGGCCGGCGCCTTCCTGCTGCTGTGCATGGTGAACGTGGCGGGCCTGCTTGCGGCGCGCTTCCTGCGCCGGCAGGCGGACGTGGCGATCCGCCGTGCGCTGGGCGCGTCGAAACGCACCGTGTTCGTGCAGCACATCGTCGAAACCGGGGTGCTCGGCCTTGCGGGCGGCGTGCTGGCGCTGCCGTTGACCGGGCTGGGGCTGTGGATCGTGCGCATGCAGCCGGTCAGTTACTCCGAGGCCGCCAGGTTCAGTCCCGGCGTGTTCGGCGTGCTGCTGCTGTTGTCGCTCGTCGTGGGATTGCTGGTGGGCGTGCTGCCGGCGTGGCGCGTGTGCCGGCAGCCGCCGGCGCTGCAGATCAAGGTGGCTTGAGGAGATGGCCGTGCGACATGTCGTGAATCCCCTGTTGCGCCATCGCCTGATGCCCTTGCTGGTGGTGTTGCAGGTGGCGCTGGCCTGCGCGATCGCCTGCAACGCGCTGTTCCTGTTGCAGCAGAAACTGGTGCCCATCCTCACGCCCGACGGCATCGGTGCGCCGGATCGGCTGGTGATGGCCTGGAACATCGCCTCGCGCGGCAAACCCTGGCCGACCAGCCGCCTGCTGGAAGTGCGGCAGGCGTTGCGGGCGCTTCCCGGCGTGAGCGCCGCCAGCGTAGCCGGCTCGCTGCCGATGGAAACCAATGCGCAGATGAACGGCACGGCGGTTGCCGAGGACACGCGTATCAAGGCCGACGATGCGGCCGTCTACATCGGTGCCGACCTGGTCGAGACGCTGGGCCTGCAACTGGTCGCCGGGCGCGATTTCAGTGCCGAGGAGCAGGGCATCCAGTACCACGGCATGGGCATCAATGATTCCGGCCCCACCATCATCACCCGCGCACTGGCGCATCGCTTGTTCCCGGATGGCCACGCGCTGGGCAAGGTGATCCGCATCGGCGAGGCCGCGGACGCCGCGCATCGCACCGTGGTCGGCGTGGTCGCGCACCTGATGAGCAACAAGTTCGACGCCGCCGGCGGCAACGTGGACTACACCATGCTGTTTCCCGGCGTGCCGGGAAACTGGCCGATGCCGGTGTTCGCGGTGCGCGCGGCATCCGGCACGGACGTGGCGCGCGTGCGCAAGGCGGTCAAGGACACCATCTACCGCGAGCTGGGCAACCAGCTGATCCAGGGCTTCGAGCCGACCATCCAGATGTACGGCGACATGCGCGCGCATGCGCTGGCGAAGTTCAGGGCCGCCGTGTGGCTGCTCGCCGGCGTCAGTGTGGTGGTGCTGGTCGTGACCCTCGCCGGCATCATGGGCCTCACCGGCTACTGGGTGCAGCAGCGCACGCGACAGATCGGTATCCGCCGTGCGCTCGGGGCGCGGCGCAAGCACATCCTGCGTGAGCTGCAACTGGAGAACCTGTTGGTGGTGGGTGCGGGCGTGCTGCTCGGCCTGGCCACGGCCTACGCGATCAACCTGTGGTTGATGCGCCACTACGAACTGACCCGGTTGCCGTGGCAATACCTGCCGTTCGGCGCGGCGCTGATGCTGCTGCTCGGCCAGCTCGCCGTGCTGTCGCCCGCGCTGCGCGCTTCGCGCGTGCCGCCGGTGGTGGCGACGCGGAGCGTGTGAGCTTTTCCCTCCCCCGCCGGGGGAGGGTGCCCGCAAGGGCGGGTGAGGGTACGGGCGGAGCGCGACGGTGCGCGCTGGGCGGACCCTCTCCCCCAGCCTCTCTCCCAGCGGGAGAGGGGAGCTATGCAAGGCCTCTCCCGAAGGGGGGCAACAAGGAGAAGTGGAATGTTCGGCTACTACCTCGATCTGGCCTTGCGCAGCCTGAAGCGCAACAAAGTGCTCACCACGCTGATGGTGCTGGCCATCGCGCTGGGCATCGGCGCGAGCATGACGATGATCACGGTGCTGCACGTGATGACGGCCGACCCGATACCGGGGCGCAGCGCACAGCTGTTCTATCCGCAGATCGATCCACAGGGCATGGAGGGTTACACCAAGGACAGCGATCCGCCGGATGAGCTGACATGGATCGATGCGATGAATCTGCTGCGCGCGCGCAAGGGTGTGCACCAGGCAGCGATGTCGGCCGGCCGGGTGACCGTGGTGCCACCACAAGGAGCGACCCACGCCTTCATTACGGACGCCCGCTACACCACGGCGGATTTCTTCCCGATGTTCGAGGCGCCATTCGTGGATGGCAGCGGCTGGACGGCAAGCGACGACGACAAGCACGCTCGCGTGGCGGTGATCGCCCGGGAGCTTGCCGACAAGCTCTATGGCACGCAGCATGCGGTGGGCCAGACCTTGCGGCTGGGCAAGTATGACTTCCGCGTCGTCGGCGTGATCGACCGCTGGAACCCTGCACCGCATTTCTACGATCTTTCGATGGGCGACTATGCCAAGCCGGAACAGGTGCTCCTGCCGTTCGAGACGGCGATGGAGCTGAAGCAGGGGATCCAGGGCAGCATCAATTGCTGGGGGGATTTTCCGGCGGATGGCGATTTCACCAAGGCAGACGGGTGTGCCTGGGTACAGTTCTGGGTACAACTCGACACACCGGCGCAGGTAGCCGCCTACCGCACATTTCTCGCGAGCTACTCGGATCAGCAGAAGTCACTTGGCCGCTTTGCGCGGCCGCCGAACACGCGTTTGCGCGACGTGATGGCATGGCTGGACTACAACCACGTAGTGCCAGGCAGTGTGCAGTTGCAGACCCTACTGGCGCTGGGTTTCCTGCTGGTGTGCCTGGTCAACACGGTGGCGATGCTGCTGGTGAAGTTCCTGCGCCGCGGCGGCGAGCTTTCCGTACGTCGTGCCATGGGCGCCTCGAAACGCTTGGTGTTCGCACAACTTCTGGTGGAGGCGGCGCTGATCGGGCTGGCCGGTGGTGCGGCCGGATTGCTGCTGGCGGCTTTCGGCTTGTGGGTCGTGCGCCAGCAGCCGGTGGAATATGCCGCGTTTGCGCACATGGACGGGGCGATGCTGGCCGCCACCTTCGTGCTGGCTGTGTGCGCCACCCTGCTGGCGGCCTTGTTCCCGGCATGGCGCGCGTGCCGCATCGTGCCGGCCCGCTTGCTGAAGACACAGTGAGGACGTGACCATGCACCCCATCGTTTCCGCACTGAAGCATCACAAGACCACGGTCGTGCTGGTGGCACTGGAAATCGCGCTGACCTGCGCCATCGTCACCAATGCACTGTTCCTGATCGGCGATCGCATGGCCGCAATGCGCATGGTCACCGGCGTGGCCGACAACGAACTGGTGTGGGTGCGCACCACCGGACTTGACCTTGGGCAAGACACCAAGATGGGCGCCGATACCGACGCCGACCTGGCCGCCCTGCGTGGCGTGCCCGGCGTCGAGTCGGTGGCGATGGCCAACTCGCTGCCGTTGAGCCGCAACTTCATGAGCGTGTCGGCTTTGCGTCGCCCCGGCGACAAGAAGAACGAAGTCAACGGCGGCGTGGTCGAGTATGCAGGGACGCCTGGCCTGCTGCGCACGCTGGGTGTCAAGCTGTCGGCGGGGCGGGATTTCCTGCCGCAGGAATACGTGCCTTACACCCCCGGGCTCATAGTCGGGCCGGTCAGCAAGGCACCACCGCCGACGGTCGTCATCGTCACGCGCACGACGGCCGAGGCGCTATGGCCGGGAGAAAATCCGCTCGGCAAAACCTTCTGGCTGGATAGTGATGGCAAGGAGCCCGTGCAAGTGGTCGGCGTGGCCGATCACCTGCTCAATCCGAGCATCAACAAGTACCAGGGCGAAGATCGCAACATGATCCTGCCCGTGACCAAGGTGTTCGGCGGGATGTATGTGCTGCGGGTGAGACCGGACATGCGTGGCGCGGTCGTGCGTGACGTACCAGGCGTGCTCACCCGCATCGACCCCGCGCGCATGGTGGATGCCAAGATCTATACCGACACCATTTCGGACTACTACCACGGCGACCGCGCGATGGTCTGGCTGTTGCTGATAGTCACCGGCTGCCTGCTGGCGCTGACCGCGCTGGGCGTGGTGGGCCTGTCCAGCTTCTGGGTGCAGCAGCGCACGCGGCAGATCGGCATCCGCCGTGCTATCGGTGCCACACGACGCGACATCCTGCGCTATTTCCAGTTCGAGAACCTGCTGATCGTCGGTGCCGGCGTCGTGCTGGGCTCGCTTGGTGCGGTGGGGCTCAACCTGTGGCTGATGAAACACTACGAACTGGCGCACATGCCGCTGATATGGCTCGCCTCGGGCGCCATCGTGCTGTGGCTGCTCGGCCAGCTTGCCGTGCTCGGCCCCGCGCTGCGCGCAGCCGCGGTGCCGCCGGTGGTGGCGACGCGGAGCGTGTGACGCGCGGAAATTTTCATGTACGTAGGCCAGTGGTCATGGCAACCTTTTCAACCGGAGCCGCATCCATGCGGACATGTGCAGGAAAACCATGCGTACCGTACTGATCGTCGACGACAACCCGGCCGTGGGCGAGGCGCTGTCGCTGCTGCTGTCGCTGCACGACATCCGCCCGCTGGTGGCGCTGAACCAGGCGGAGGGGCTGGCCGCGCTGGAGCGCGAGCGGGTGGACGTGGTGATCCAGGACATGAACTTCACCGCCGACACCACCTCGGGCGAGGAGGGCGTGGAGCTGTTCCGCGCGATTCGCGAGCGGCACCCCGACCTGCCGGTGATCCTGCTCACCGCGTGGACCCACCTGGAGACCGCGGTGGAGCTGGTGAAGGCCGGCGCCGCCGACTATCTCGCCAAGCCCTGGGACGACAACAAGCTGCTGGCCACGGTGGAGAACCTGCTGGAACTCTCCGAGTCCACCCGCGAGGTGAGCCGCGCGCGGCGCGAGCGTCGCCGTCGCCGCGAGGTGCTGCAGAGCACCTACGACCTGGACAGCCTGGTGTTCGCCTCCGAGGCGATGGCGCGCACGCTGGAGCTGGCCTGCCAGGTGGCGCGCGCCGAGGTGCCGGTCCTGATCACCGGGCCGAACGGCGCGGGCAAGGAGCGCATCGCGGCGATCGTGCACAAGAACTCGCTGGTGAAGAAGGGCCCGTTCGTGGCGGTGAACTGCGGCGCGCTGCCGGGCGAGCTGATCGAGGCCGAGCTGTTCGGCGCCGACGCCGGCGCCTACACCGGCGCGAACAAGGCGCGCGAGGGCCGCTTCGAGCTGGCCGACGGCGGCACGCTGTTCCTCGACGAGATCGGCAACCTGCCGCTGCCCGGCCAGATGAAGCTGCTGCGCGTGCTGGAAACCGGCCAGTTCGAGCGCCTCGGCTCCGGCAAGACGCGCCAGGCCAAGGTGCGCGTGCTGTCGGCGACGAACGCCGACCTCAAGGCGATGATCCGCGCCGGCACGTTCCGCGAAGACCTCTACTACCGCCTCAACGTGATCGAAGTGAACCTGCCGCCGCTGGCCGAGCGCGTCGACGACGTGCTGCCGTTGGCCGAGCACTTCCTCGCCGATCGCGCCACGCTGGGCGACGCGGCGCGCGAGGCGCTGCTGGCCTATCCGTGGCCGGGCAACGTGCGCGAGCTGAAGAACGCGATCGAGCGCGCCGCGCTGCTGGCCGGCGGCCAGCCGATCACGCCGGAGCTGCTCAACCTGCCGCAGTTCACGCCGGCGGCTGCGCGCAACCTCGACGAACCCAGCCGCGAGGCGGTGGAGGGCGCGCTGCACCAGGCCGAGGGCGTGGTGAGCCGCGCCGCGCAGGTGCTGGGCCTGTCGCGCCAGGCGCTGTATCGGCGCATGGAGCGTTACGGGCTGACAGCATCGGCGTGACGTATGTCCCTTGCCGCCATCATGGCGGCATGGAAAGCTGCCGCAGCGTTCTTGCTTCCGGATCCGGGGACTGCCATGCGTACCAGAAACCTCGTTGTCCTGCCGCTGTGTCTGTTGGCCTTCGCGGCCGCGGCGCAGACGGCGCCCGACCAGTGGGCGCGCGACGCGCCTTCCGCCAGTGTCGCCGCTCCGCACGACTACGCCGTGCACGCCGACAAGGCCAAGCCCTCGCCGTTCAAGTTCAAGGAACCGCGCAAGACCTGGGAGAAGGAGCCGCCGCCGCCGCGGGCGAACGACCAGGGCGCGGTGATGGGTACCGGGCGCGCCTGGCAGAACGGCCAGCCGCCGGTGAGTTGCGCACAGACGCCGCACGATCCGGCATGCCGTTGAGCCTCGCCGTGCCCAAGCAGGGTGGCCGCTGATGTGGCGCCGCCTGAATTCGCTGCAGGCCAGGCTGACCCTGCTGCTCGCGGTGGCCGCGGTGGCCGGTGCGCTGGTCTACGTGGGCCTGACCCAGTGGCCGGTGCCGCAGCTGTTCGACTGGCTGCACAAGGATCTGTCGGTATCGATCCGCAAGCCGGCGCAGCTGGGCATCTACGGCGGCCTCGTGGTCAGCGCCTTGGTGCTGTTGCCGCTGGCGTGGTGGCTGGCGCACCTGGTGATGTCGCCGGTGAGCCGCCTGCTGCGCGCGCTGGAGGGCGCGGTGGCGAGCTATCGCGACGGCGATTTCAGCTTCTCCATCGCGGCGCGGCGCAGCGACGAGCTGGGCGAACTGATCCGCATGCACAACGCGCTGGGCCAGACCCTGCGCGAGCAGCGCCAGCACCTGGTGCAGCGCGAGCTGCTGCTGGAGACGGTGGTGCAGAACACGCCGGTGGCGCTGGTGCTCACCGACGGCAACGGCCGCGTGGTCTATTCCAACATCGCCTCGCGCCACCTGTTCAACGAGGGCAAGAGCCTCAACGGGCTGGACTTCGCCGAGTTGCTGACCGAGGCGCCGGAGGCGTTGTCGCGCGCGGTGCAGGGGGGCGAGGATGCGCTGCTCAGCGTGGAGATGGACGGCAGCGAGGAAACCTTCCACCTGTCTCAGCGCGCGTTCCGCCTGCAGGGACGGCCGCACCGGCTGCACCTGTTCCGGCGCATGACGCGCGAGCTGTCGCGGCAGGAAGTGGCGACCTGGAAGCGGGTGATCCGGGTGATCAGCCACGAGCTCAACAATTCGCTGGCGCCGATCTCTTCGCTGGCGCATTCCGGCGCCGAGCTGGCGCGGCGCGGCAACCTGGAGCGCCTGCCCGGCGTGTTCGCCACCATCGGCGAGCGCGCCAGGCACCTGCACGGCTTCATCGCCGGCTACGCCAGCTTCGCGAAATTGCCGGCACCGCAGCCGCAGACGGTGGAGTGGGAACCGTTCCTCGCTTCGCTGGCGTTGCACTGCCATTACCGGCTTGCCGCGCCGGCACCTGCGCATCCCGGCCGTTTCGACCCGGTGCAGATCGAGCAGGTGCTGATCAACCTGATCAAGAACGCGCACGAATCCGGCAGCGTGGAGGACGAGGTGAGCCTCGCCATCCTCGACGCCGGCAGCGAGCTGCGCATCGAGGTGGCCGACCGCGGCCCCGGCATGAGCGAGACCGTGCTGGCGCAGGCGCTGCTGCCGTTCTATTCCACCAAACGCTCCGGCACCGGCCTCGGCCTTGCGTTGGCGCGCGAGATCGCCGAGGCGCACGGGGGGCGGGTGCTGCTGGCCAACCGCGAAGGCGGCGGCCTGCGCGTGAGCCTGCGCCTGCCGCAGTTCGGCGCCCGGCAGGCTGTGAATCCCGCGTAGGAGCGCACCCTGTGCGCGATGGCTTTCCGCGTTGATCGAAGCCAGGAGCATCGCGCACGACCGCAGGAAGTCCCTTGTGGACAGGGCGCGCTCCTACGGCAACCATCCCGCTCGCCTATACTGCGGCTCTCACCGGGGAATGGAGCAAGTCATGGGATCGTTTCTTGCGTTGGTCATCGTGGTGCTGGTGGTCGTCACCCTGCTCAAGATGGTGCGCATCGTGCCGCAGGGCTACGAATGGACGGTGGAGACCTTCGGCAAGTACACCCGCACGCTCACGCCGGGCCTGCATCTGCTGATCCCGGTCTACCAGGGTGTCGGACGCAAGATGAACATGATGGAGCAGGTGCTGGACGTGCCTTCGCAGGACGTCATCACCAAGGACAACGCCGTGGTGCGCGTGGACGGCGTGGTGTTCTACCAGGTGCTGGACGCGGCCAAGGCGGCTTATGAAGTGGCCCAGCTGGAGCAGGCCACGCTGGCGCTGATCATGACCAATATCCGCACCGTGCTCGGCTCGCTGGATCTGGACGAAAGCCTGAGCCAGCGCGACGCGATCAACGCCAAGCTGCTGCGCGTGGTGGACGAGGCCACGCATCCGTGGGGCGTCAAGGCCAACCGCATCGAGATCAAGGACATCGCGCCGCCACGCGACCTGATCGACGCGATGGCGCGGCAGATGAAGGCCGAGCGCGAGAAGCGCGCGAACATCCTCGACGCCGAGGGCTTCCGCCAGGCGGCGATCCTCAAGGCCGAGGGCGAGAAGCAGTCGGTGATCCTTGCCGCCGAGGGCGAAAAGGAAGCCGCGTTCCGCGCTGCCGAGGCGCGCGAGCGCACCGCCGAGGCCGAAGCCAAGGCCACCACCATGGTGTCCGACGCGATCGCCAGCGGCAACGTCAACGCGCTGAACTACTTCGTGGCCAACAACTACATCGATGCGCTGAAGGCGATGGCTGCCTCGCCGAACCAGAAGATGCTGCTGCTGCCGATCGAGGCCACCGGCGTGATCGGCGCGATGGCCGGCATCGCGGAGCTGGCGAAGGAATCGCTGGGGCAGCAGCAGGCGGCCATCAAGGCCGTGCCGCCGCCGCGCTGAGGAAAAGCACCCTCTCCCCCAACCCCTCTCCCGCAGGCGGGCGAGGGGAGTTTGCGGATTGCGGGGTTTTCTCCCCTCTCCCGCGTGCGGGAGAGGGGTTGGGGGAGGGGGCAACGGAGCTTGCGGCCATGCACACTCGCAACCTCGGCCACGCCAAATCCATGCGCTCCACGCAGACTCCTGCCGAGGAACGCTTGTGGTATTTCCTTCGTGCGCATCGTTTCCTCGGACTGAAATTCAAGCGCCAGAAACCCCTCGGCCCCTATATCGTCGATTTCGTCTGCATGGAGCGCGGTCTGGTGATCGAACTCGATGGCGGCCAACATGGCGACCAGGTCGCCTATGATCGTGAGCGTGACGCGTGGCTGGCGGGGCAGGGGTTCACCGTGCTGCGTTCCTGGAATCACGATGTAATGAATCAGATCGGGAGCGTGCTGGAACGGATCAGGCAAGCCGTCGAAGCGCCCTCCTCCCCAACCCCTCTCCCGCAGGCGGGAGAGGGGAGTCAAGAACAGCCCGGATAACTCCCATGCTCGGACAAATCGCGACGCATTACCTGTGGTGGATCCTCGCCCTGCTGTTGATCGCGGGCGAGGTGATGATGCCTGGCTATTTCCTGCTGTGGGTCGGCATCGCCGCGGCGGCGATGGGCGTGCTGCTGTGGCTGATTCCCGGCATGGGCCTGCTGGCGCAGGCGGTGTTGTTCGCGCTGCTGGCGCTGGCTGCCTGCTTCGCCTACGCGCGCTGGCTGCGGCCGCGGATCGAGCGTCGTGCACCCGGTGACGAGCGCCTGAACCGTCGCGCCGAGCAGATGATCGGCCAGCGCTACGAACTGATCGAGTCCATCGTCAATGGTCGCGGCAAGGTGCGCGTGGGCGACGGCCAGTGGCTGGTGAGCGGGCCGGACCTGCCGCAGGGCAGCACGGTGGAGGTGGTGGCGGTGGATGGCGCCACGCTCAAGGTGCGCGCGGCCGCATGAGCGGGCCTGCTGCCGGCAGCCGGTCGTTCGCCACCACGGCGTTGGAGCCTGCTCATGGTCTCCAGGTACCCCGCGCTGGAAACTGTTTGCTCGCAGGCCAAGGAAGAACGAGGGAGTGGACGTCCGTCCACGACCGAGTGATGACGCCGGCTTGCGGGCAAACAGCTCCAGCCCGCAGGGTTGCCATCGAGTGGCCGCCATGCGGCAGCGCGTGGCTCGGCCTGACGGCCAGTCAGGCGCTTCGCCACGCACCGCCACCTGACGACCACCCGATGGCAACGCGGGGTGCCTGGAGACCATGAGCAGGCTCCCCAACACGCGCATCGCCTTCCTGCTGGAGCTGGCGCGGCGGCTGCACCAGTACGGCACCTCGGCGCCGCGGCTGGAGATGGCGATCGATCTCTCGGCGCGGCGGCTGGGCCTGCAGGCCGACGTGTGGTCCAGCCCCACCGCGATCATCATCTCGTTCGCCGACCTGGGGCAGGGCGACGAGGGCGTGGCGCAGACTACCCAGGTGATGCGGCTGGCCCCCGGCGACGTGAACCTGGCACGCCTGTGCGAGGCGGACGCCATCGCCGACCGGGTGATCGCGGGCGAGCTGGGCCTGCGCGAGGGTTTTCGCCTGCTGCGTGCGCTGGGCGCGCCGGACACTCGCAAGGCGAAGATCAACACCGTCGCGAGTTACGGCCTGTCCGCCGCCAGCCTCGCGGCGCTGTTCCTGCACAGCTCCTGGGTCGATCTGGTGGTCGCCGGGGTGATCGGTTCGCTGATCGGCTGCATCACTCTCCTGTCCGCCACGCGGCCGCGGTTGGCGGTGGCCAGCGATGCGATCAGCGCGGTAGTGGCGACCGCGGTGGCGATCCTGGTGAGCGCATTCGTGGTGCCGCTGGCGATCAAGTCGGTGGTGCTGGCGGCACTGATCATCCTGGTGCCGGGCATGTCGCTCACCACCGCGGTGCGCGAGGTGTCCAGCGGGCATCTGGTCTCCGGCATGGCGCGCCTGGGCGGCGCCACGGCGACCCTGCTCAAGCTCACTTTCGGCACGGTGGCGGCCACCGAGGTCTGCTCCGCGTTCGGCATCCATGCGCGTGATTTCGCGCTGCCGCCGCTGCCTGGCTGGACCGACTGGCCGGCGTTGCTGGTGGCGGCGGTGGCGTTCGCGATGCTGTTCCGCGCGGCACGGCGCGACTGGCCGGCGGTAGTCGTGGCGGTGATCGCCGGCTACCTCGCCACGCGCTGGGGCGGCGAGTTCTCCGGGCACTTGCCCAGCGCGCCGTTCGGCGTGTTCGTGGGCGGACTGCTGGTCAGCGCGCTGGCCAACCTCTACGCGCGCGTGGCGAAGCGGCCGGGCGCGGTGATCCGCGAGCCGGGCATCCTGCTTCTGGTGCCGGGCAGCGTGGGCTTCCGCAGCGTTTCCTTCCTGCTCGAACGCGACACCACCCTGGGCATGGACACGGCCCTGCTGCTGCTTACCCTGCTGGTGTCGCTGGTGGCCGGCCTGCTGTTCGGCGAGCTGCTGGTGTCGCCCAGGCGCTCTCTTTGAAACAGAGCGATTGCCGAAGCCCCGGACTTCAGGTTGTAGGGACCAGGAAGATGGCGGACCCGCTTGGCACGTTCGCTCCCTCTCCCCTCCGGGACGCGGGGAGGGGCCATGGATGGCCCCGCTTTCCTCGCTCCCCAGAGCCGAGCACATCCCTGTGCTCTCTCCGCGTGGAGGAGCGAGGAAGAGGGTTGTGACCGAAGGGAATCCCCGTGGGAGGGAGAGGGGTCAATATTGCGACAGCCTCGCTTTTGATCACCCACAAAAAACGCCGACCCGAAAGTCGGCGTTTCCGTGATGGGGTGTCTCGTGAAAAGTGCGGCAAAGGATCGCCGCACTTTCGATCTTCGCGATCATGGATGATCGCAAGGCGTCCAATCAGATCAGCAGATCCTTTTCCTTCTTGCCGGCCTTCAGCGCTTCATTGAACCAGCGCGGGCGCTTGCCGCGGCCGGACCAAGTCTGCTCGGCATTGGCCGGATTGCGGTATTTCGGCGCCACGGTGCCACCGCTGCGGCGCTTGCCGCGGGCGCTGCCGAAGATGTCGTCGAAGCTGTAACCCTCGGCCTTGATCAGGGCGTGGATCTTTTCGCGCAGCTTGACCACCTTTTCCTTGCGCAGTTCATGCTGGCGCGATTGCGCCTTGCTGATCAGGTCATTGAGCTGATTGTGGTTGAGATTCTTGATATCGACGGCCATCGGAGACTCCCGGAACGATGAAATGGTGGTGGCTCGGATCAATGCAGGACAAATGGCATTGCTGGCGCGACGGCCATTCTTGCGCAAATAAACAGCCTTTGCAAAGCGAGCGGTTTCACAAAAAAACCATGGTAGCGTGGAGGTATTGCGCCTGGCCATTAACCGGGATAATCGCCCGGAGAAACGCCCCGGTCGTGAAAACAAACGGCCGCGCATGGCGACCGTTTGTCGTGGCATTGGCGACCGATCTCAATCAAGCAGGCCGAACAGTTCATCGCGGGTCACGGCACGGCTTTCCGCCTCGTGGCGGGCGCGGTATTCCAGCGTGCCGGCGGCAAGGCCGCGCTCGCTGACCACCACGCGGTGCGGAATGCCGATCAGTTCCATGTCCGCGAACATCGCGCCGGGGCGCAGGCCGCGGTCGTCCAGCACGGTCTCGATGCCGCGCGCGGCGAGCTCCTGGTACAGCGATTCGGCGGCTGTGGTGATTTCCGGATTGCCCTTCGGGTTGATTACGCAGACCGCCACGCGCCACGGCGCCATCGCCTCAGGCCAGACGATGCCGGCCTCGTCGTGGCGCTGCTCGATGGCGGCCGCCACGATGCGGCTGATGCCGATGCCGTAGCAGCCCATCAGCATCACCTGGGCCTTGCCCTGGTCGTCCAGCACGGTGGCGCCCAGCGCCTCGGCGTACTTGGGGCCGAGCTGGAACACGTGGCCCACCTCGATGCCGCGGGCGAGATGCAGCGTGCCCTTGCCGTCGGGCGAAGGGTCGCCCTCGACCACCTGGCGGAGATCCTCGACGCGGGTGATGCGCGCATCGCGCTCCCAGTTGGCGCCGGTGTGGTGGGTGCCGTCCTGGTTGCCGCCGCAGACGTAGTCGGCCAGCGTGGCGGCACTGCGGTCCACGATCACCGGTATGGCATCCGGCAACCCGACCGGCCCGATGTAGCCGGGACGAACGCCGGTGGCAGCGAGGATTTCCGCCTCGCCGGCGAGTTCGAATTCGTCGGCCAATTCGGCCAGCTTGCCGGCCTTGATTTCATTGAGCTCGTGATCGCCGCGCAGGCACAGCGCCACCAGGCCATCGCGGCCTTTCACCAGCAGGGTTTTCACGCATTGCGCGGGTGAGACCTTGAGAAAGGCGCTGACCTCGTCGATGGTCTTCCGGTCCGGCGTATCCACGCGCCGCAATTCGGCGGCGGGAGCAGGGCGCGGCGTGGTCGGCGCCAATGCCTCGGCCTTTTCCACATTCGCGGCGTAATCGGAGCCGTCGGAAAACACGATGGCATCCTCGCCCGAATCGGCGAGCACCTGGAATTCGTGGCTGGCATTGCCGCCGATGGCGCCGGTGTCGGCCTGCACCGCGCGGAACTCCAGGCCCAGGCGGGTGAAAATGCGCGCATAGGCGTCGTACATCGCCTGGTAGGTTTCCGCCAGCGAATCCTGACCGAGATGGAAGGAATAGGCGTCCTTCATCAGGAATTCGCGCGCGCGCATCACGCCGAAGCGGGGGCGGATCTCGTCGCGGAACTTGGTCTGGATCTGGTAGAAATTCACCGGCAGCTGCTTGTAGCTGTTGAGCTCGTTGCGCGCGTAATCGGTGATCACTTCCTCGGCGGTGGGCGCATAGCAGAATTCCTGCTCCTTGCGGTCCTTGATCTTCAACAGCTGGGGGCCGAATTTCTGCCAGCGGCCGGTTTCCTCCCACAGTTCCCGCGGCTGGATCGTGGGCATCAGCATTTCGACGGCGCCGGCGCGATTCATTTCCTCGCGCACCACGTTTTCCACCTTGCGCAGCACGCGCAGGCCCAGCGGCGACCAGGTGTAGAGGCCGGAGGCGAGCTTGCGGATCATGCCGGCGCGCAGCATCAGCTGGTGGCTGGCGATCTCGGCGTCGGCGGGCACTTCCTTGACGGTGGCCAGATGGAATTGGCTAAGGCGCATGCAGGGCGATTCCGGACTGAAAGAAGCCGGATTATAGCGGTGCGGAACCGTCTTGACGGTTCCGCAAATAGGCATGGCTTGCTCTGGCTCTGGTCAATCAAGCTAACGACTGAAGCTGTACTTGCGCGGAACGAACTACAGCCATGAAACCCTTACTGCCCCGCGCAGAACTGCTGGTATTGCGCATTGGCGCTTTCGACCTGCTGCTTGCGCTGGGCGTCGTCCAGCAGCGCGGGCTTGCCGCTCTCCTGCATCACCACCGGGCCGCTGCCCTGCAGGGTGGCGAGGTTGGACTTCAGCGTGGCGCACAGCTTGGCGCGGTTGGCGGGCGTGTCGGTCACCGGGCCTGCCGGGGCCGGTGCGGCGGTGGGCGCCGGCGCGGTTTCGGCGGCCGGTTGCGCGGCCGGGGTGGCGGGGGATTCCACGCCGCCGGCCAGCTTCACCTGCTGAAAGCGGGTGCCTTCGGGCGGCGCCGACTGCGAGTAATGCACCGTGCCCTTGGCATCCGTCCATTTGTAGATTTGCTGGGCGACGGCCAGCGGGGCGACCAGCAGCAGCGCCACGACGATCAGCGAGCGGGACATGGAATTCTCCAGGGCAACGCGGAAATGGCCGGGGCTCCCCACCCCGGTGCATCGCATTAGTTAACCGCCCGTGCCGTCCGGACACAAGCGGGTGATGGCCAGAGCCTGCTCCATGTCTCAACATGGCCCGCGTTGCCTTGCCGTGGCCGCCAGGTGGTGGCGCGTGGCGCAGCGCCTGCCTGGCTGGCTGGCAGAGCCTGCCCCTGCGAAGGCAGGGGTCAAGCCGCGCGCCGCCGCATGGCGGCCACGGCAAGGCAACCCGAAGGGCCGGGTCTGTTTGCCCGCATCCCTACGTCATCACCCAGTCGTGGACGGACGTCCACTCCTCGCTCCTCAGAGCCGAGTCCATCCATGGACTCTCCCCGCGTGCTTTCGTTCTTCCTTGGTCTGCGTGCAAACAGCTCCCGGCGCGGGCCATGCGGAGACATGGAACAGGCTCTAAACTGCGCGCATCCTGTCACGGATTGATCCATGAGCGACTCCCTACCCGTGCGCCCGCCCCGGCATCGCGGCATCTACCTGCTGCCGAACCTGTTCACCACCGGGGCGATGGCGGCCGGTTTCTACGCGATCGTCGCCAGCATCGGTGGCCGTTTTGGCGACGCGGCGGTGGCGGTGTTCATCGCCGCGCTGCTGGATGGCATGGATGGCCGCGTGGCGCGGCTCACCGGCACGCAGAGCGAATTCGGCGTGCAGTACGATTCGCTGTCCGACCTGGTCAGCTTCGGCTTGGCGCCGGCGCTGGTGATGTATACGTGGTCGCTGTCCACGTTGCGCGACTTCGGCCCGCTGTGGGGCAAGCTGGGTTGGGCCGCCGCCTTCATCTATGCCGCCTGCGCCGCGCTGCGGCTGGCGCGCTTCAACACCCAGGTGGGCGTGGCGGACAAGCGCTATTTCCAGGGCCTGGCCAGTCCGGCCGCGGCGGCGGTGTGCATGTCCTTCGTGTGGAGCATGGACAAGTCGGATATCACCGGCGCCGAGCTGTGCTTCATCACGCCGTGGATCGCGGCGATCACCGGCCTGCTGATGGTCAGTCGCTTTCGCTATTTCAGCTTCAAGTCGCTGCCGCTGGGCGACCGCCAGCTCGTGCCTTTCGTGTGGATCGTGGCGGCGCTGCTGATCCTCGTGCTGCTCTACCTCGACCCGCCGCGCGTGCTGCTGGCCGGTTTCACGGTCTACCTGCTTTCCGGCCCGGTGCTGACCCTGTGGGGGCTGGCTGCGCACCGCCGCCGTGGACGGCGCGGGGGTGTGGCGTGAACGCGCAGGTTGTCGCGCCCGCCGATGCCCCGCATCGTGCCCGCGTGCTGCGTGCGCTGGGCCTGACGCCTTGGCAGCGCCGGCAGGCGGCGGAGGACGGTGCGATGCCGTCGCTGGACGACGAGCCGTTGCCGGCCACTGCCAACGCCGATTGCGTGGTGCTGTTGCCAGCGACGTGCGGCACGCGTGAGCTGGATCTGCTGGGCCGTGCCCTGAACTCCGCCGGCGCCGCCCTGGCGCGCGCCGGACGCGTGCGGGTGCAGCCCGGCCAGGCGGAGATCGCCGTGCCGCAGGCGCGCGCCTATCTCGCCTGCGGCGAGGCGCAGGCGCACGCGCTGGGCCGCAGCCTGCCGATGCAGGCGACCGCGCAGGCGCAGATCGTGCTGGTGGACGAGCCAGGCCGCCTGCTGGGCGACGCGGCCGCCAAGCGGCGGTTGTGGATCGCCCTGCGCACCCTGCGCCGCAGCCTGGCCACGACGGGGCACTGAGCGCCATGGTCGCGGTCGCCCGGCCGGCCAGCCACATGCGCCTGATGCGCATGGACGACCTCGACGAAGTCGCGGCGGTGGAACAGGCCTCCTACGACTTTCCGTGGACGCGCGGCATCTTCGCCGACTGCCTCAAGGCAGGCCATCCGTGCTGGGTGCTGTGCATCGGCGAGGATGTCGCCGGCTACGGCGTGTTGTCGGTGGGCGCGGGCGAGGCGCACGTGCTCAATATCTGCATCGCCCCCGCGTACCGTGGCCAGGGCCTGGGCAGGCACCTGCTGGGCCGCCTGCTGGACGTGGCGCGCTGGAGCGGTGCGCAGCGCGTGTTCCTGGAAGTGCGGCCGTCGAACCCGCTGGCGAAGACGCTGTACGAGTCGGTGGGCTTCCGCGAGATCGGCCGCAGGCCGCGCTATTACCCGGCGAAGGATGGGCGTGAGGATGCGATCGTGATGGAGCTCCAAATCGCCGCCTCGATATCGCCGTAGGCGATATCGAGAAATAGGCAAAGGGCGCTTCTGCTCTTGTTGCAGGCACGGCAAAAGCCCCTCTCCCCCACCCCCTCCCCCGCGTAGCGGGGGAGGGGAGCAAGGCTCAGCCTGCAAGCTTTTCCGCCTGCTCGCGCATCGCCGCGAGCTGGGTATTCCAGTCCACGATGCGCTGTCGTTCCTGCGCCACCACTTCGGCGGGGGCGTTGGCCACGAAGTTCGCGTTGCCCAGCTTGCCTTCGCACTTCCTGATCTCGCCTTCGACGCGGGCGATTTCCTTGGCAAGCCGTGCCTGCTCGGCGCCGAGGTCGATCAGCCCGGCCAGCGGGATCAGCACGCGCAGCGAGCCGACCACGGCGGCCGCGGCGGCCGGCTCTGCCGTGCCGGGTTCGATCCATGCAGGCGCCTCGGTGCGGGCGAGGAAGGCGATCTGCGCGGCGAACTTCGCGGCGCGGGCGCGATCCGCGGCCTCGCCGCCGGCGAGCAGCAGCGGTATGGTCTTGCCCGGCGCGATGTTCATCTCCGAGCGGATTCGGCGGATGCCGGAAAGTACGGCCTTGAACCATTCGATGTCATTGGCGGCGTCAGCCCAGCCGGCGCGTTTCTTCGGCCATGGGCGTTCCATGATGCTGTTTTCGGATAGCCCCAATCGTTGCGCAATGGGCTGCCAGATTTCCTCGGTGATGAACGGGATGACCGGATGCAGCGCACGCAGCACGGTTTCCAGTACCACCAGCAGAGTGTGGCGGGTCGAGGCTGCGGCTTCCGCGTCAACACCGCTAAGGGCGGGTTTGGACAGTTCGAGGAACCAGTCGCAGTACTCGTTCCACACGAACTCGTACAGTTCTTGTGCCAGTAAGTCGAAGCGGTAGGATTCGAAGTGTTTTTCGACTTCCTGTAGCGTGAAAAATAAGCGCGTGAATATCCAGCGTTCGGCTTCGGTCACCGGATCACCGCTGGGTGCGGGAGCCTGCCCCTCAGGTAGGTTCATCAGCACGAACCGCGCCGCATTCCACAGTTTGTTGCAGAACGCCTTGTAGCCCTCGGCGCGCTTGAGGTCGAAGTTGATGGTGCGGCTGTAGCTGGCCAGCGCGGCGAAGGTGAAGCGCAGCGCGTCGGTGCCGATCGCCTTGATGCCTTCGGGGTATTCCTTGCGGATGCGCTTTTCCACCTTCTCGCGCACCTGCGGGATCAGCAGCGACCTGGTGGACTTCGCCACCAGCGGCTCCAGCTCGATGCCGTCGATCAGGTCCAGCGGGTCCAGCGTGTTGCCCTTGGACTTGGACATCTTCTGGCCTTCCGCATCGCGCACGATGGCGTTGATGTAGACCTCGCGGAACGGCACCTGGCCGGTGAAGTATCCGGTCGCCATCACCATGCGGGCGACCCAGAAGAAAATGATGTCGAAGCCGGTGACCAGCACCGCGCTGGGCAGGAAGATCCTGTCGCGCTGCCAGTCGGCGACGATCTCGCCGCGCTCGTCCTTCACCGGGCCGTCCAGCGGCCAGCCCAGGGTGGAGAACGGCCACAGCGCGGAGCTGAACCAGGTATCGAGCACGTCCTCGTCCTGCTTCAGCGCGCCGACCGGCGCGACGGCGGCATGCGCACGCGCATCGGCCTCGTCCTCGCCCACGAAGATGTTGCCGGCCTCGTCGTACCACGCCGGGATGCGATGGCCCCACCACAGCTGGCGGCTGATGCACCAGTCCTGGATGTTGTCCAGCCACTGGGTATATGTCGTCGACCAGTTCTCCGGCACGAACCTGATCTCGCCCGAGCGCACGGCGTCCAGCGCCGGCTCGGTGATCGCCTTGCGGCCGCCCGGACGGCCATCCTTCTGCATGTCCGAAGTGAGATCGACGAACCACTGGTCGGTGAGCATGGGCTCGATCACCGCGTCGGAACGCTGGCTCACCGGTACCTGCAGCTTGTGGGGTTTGGTCTCGACCAGCAGGCCAGAGGCTTCGAGGTCGGCCAGCACGGCCTTGCGCGCATCGTAGCGGTCAAGGCCGCGGTATTTCTCCGGCGCGTTGTCGTTGACCTTCGCGTCCAGCGTGAAGACCGTGATCGGCGGCAGCTTGTGCCGCTGGCCGATCGCGTAGTCGTTGAAATCGTGCGCCGGCGTGATCTTCACGCAGCCGGTGCCGAACTCGCGGTCGACGTAATCGTCGGCGATCACCGGGATCTCGCGATCCGTCAGCGGCAGCTGCAGCGTCTTGCCGACCAGATGCGCGTAGCGTTCGTCCTCCGGATGAACGGCCACGGCGACGTCGCCCAGCATGGTTTCCGGGCGCGTGGTGGCCACCACGAGGCTTTCATCTGTACCCGAAACCGGATAGCGGATAGCCCACATATGGCCGTCGCGCTCGACGTTGTTCACTTCCAGGTCGGACACCGCGGTGCCCAGCACCGGGTCCCAGTTCACCAGGCGGTTGCCGCGATAGATCAGGCCCGCGCGGTACCACTCCACGAACACCTTGCGCACCGCAGCCGACAACCCCTCGTCCATCGTGAAGCGTTCGCGCGACCAGTCGGCGGCGGCGCCGATGCGGCGCATCTGGTTCGTGATGGTGGAGCCGGACTCCTCCTTCCACTGCCACACGCGCTCCACGAACGGCTCGCGACCCAGGTCGTGGCGCGTCTTGCCCTCGGCGGCGAGCTGGTTCTCCACGATCTTCTGGGTGGCGATGCCCGCATGGTCGGTGCCCACCTGCCACAGCACGTTCATGCCGCGCATGCGCTGGTAGCGCACCAGCATGTCCATCACGGTCTGCTGGAAGGCATGGCCCATGTGCAGCGTGCCGGTGACGTTCGGCGGCGGCAGCAGGATGCAGTAGGGCTCGCCCTGGCCGGACGGCTTGAACGCGCCACTGGCTTCCCAGCGGGCGTACCACGTCGACTCGATCTGGGCGGGTTCGAAGCTCTTTTCCATGGGGACTCGCGATGGCGCGCCGCCGGCGGCGCGCGGTTCGGGTGGCGAAACGGCCATTGTACGGGTGCTGGTGCGGCGCGCCAAAACCGGCGGGTCAGGCCAACCGGCGTGCGATGACGTACACGGCGATGGCGCAGGCGCTGGCGACGTTCATCGAGGAGTTCGCGCCGCGCATCGGGATGTGCACGGTGGCGTCCGAGGCGTCCAGCAGCGCTTGGCAGACGCCGGCGCTCTCGTTGCCGAGGATCAGGCAGATGCGGTCGCCCGGCGCAACGGAAAGATCGGCGAGGTCGATGCTGGTGGAGCTGATTTCGAGGCTGACGATGCGGTAGCCGGCCTGCTTCAGCGCCGCCACGACCGGCAGCGGATCGCCGGCGCGGGCGAAGGCTACGCGCTGCTCGGTGGTGCGGGCGGCCTTGCGCGCCTTCGGGTGCGCCGGCGCGCAGGAGCGGCCGGTGAGGAAGAGCTTCTCCACGCCCAGCGCGTCGGCGATGCGGAACAGGCTGCCCACGTTCGCGGGCCGCAGCACGTCGTGCGCCAGCAGGCAGAGCGTCTGCATCGCGGGCGCGGGCCGGTGCGCGCGGTGGTCGAGCTGCGTATTGGGCATGTCTGGAGACGACTGTCTCGTTTGTTGCAGGAGCGCAATCAGACCGCGCGCGTGCGGTGCCGGTTGATGGTGTCGCGCAGCTCCTTCGCGGCCTGGCGTGCGGCCTGCGCGAAGTCCTCGCCGCTGCCGGCGTAGAGAATGGCGCGCGAGGAGCTGATCATCAGGCCGCTGCCGTCGGCGATGAGGCCGTGGCGCAGCACGGCTTCCACGTCACCCCCCTGGGTGCCGATGCCGGGCACCAGCAGGGGCATGTCGCCCACCACATCGCGCACCTGGCCGAGCTCCTCCGGCCAGGTGGCGCCGGTGACCAGGGCGCAGTTGCCGTGGCCGTTCCAGTCGCGGGAGATGGTTTCGGCCACGCGCAGGTACAGCGGCACGCCGCCGCAGTCCAGCGCCTGGAAGTCGGCACCGCCGGGGTTGGAGGTGCGGCAGAGCAGGATTACGCCCTTGTCGTCGCGGTCGAGGAAGGGCTGCGCCGAGTCGCGGCCGAGGTAGGGGTTCAGCGTCACCGCGTCGGCGCGGTAGCGCTCGAACGCTTCGCTGGCGTAGTGCTGCGCGGTGCTGCCGATGTCGCCGCGCTTGGCGTCGAGGATCACCGGCACGCCGGGGTGTTTGTCGTGGATGTGCGCGATCAGTCGCTCCAGCGCTTCTTCCGCACGAAGAGCGGCGAAGTGGGCGATCTGGGGTTTGAACGTGCAGACCAGATCGGCGGTGGCATCGACGATGGCGCGGCAGAATTCGAATACTGCATCAGCGTGGCCTTTCAGGTGCGCGGGAAATTTCGCCGGTTCCGGGTCGAGGCCCACGCAGACCAGCGTGCCGTGTTCGTGCCAGCGCTGCTGCAAGGTGTCGTGGAAGCGCATGGCACGGACCTCAGGCAAGGAAGTGGCTGCACAGTTTAAGCGAAGCACCTCGGAGCCTGTTCAATGTCTCCGTCCGAGCTACGCGGAGACATTGAACAGGCTCTCAGGCACGCGCCAACGCGAACGGGTTGGCAGGATCGTGCCGGTGGGCATGTTTGGCCTTCCATTTGCTCCTGATCGGACCTAAGGTCCCAAGGGTTGTGCCGGATCCATCGGGACATCCCCTGCATCTTCCGCCGATAGCGGCGCACCTGACCAAGGCTTTCATCATGTCGAAGAAATGCACGCCTTCCGTCGACGCCTCCACGGTCGTCGATCCCTCGCGACGCAACGTCCTGCGGCTCTCGGGCATCGCCGGCCTGGCGCTCGCGGGGTCGGCGGTGCTGCCTGCCGAAGCGAAAGCCCTGACGGGTGCGGCATCCGGCGAACCGGCGGCGGGCGGGGCTGGCGTTGCAGCGCAAGCCGCCGCCACGACAACACCGATTCGCCCACCGGCCGTGCCCTTGGCGGTGCGCCAGCCCTATCTGAGCACCTGGTTGCCGGCGACGCTGCTGCCCGGCAGCTCGCCGCAGTTCTGGCAGGGCAGCACCACGGGGATGGTGGGTTTGGTCCGCATCGACGGCGTGGCCTGGTTGTTCATGGGCGACGGCAAGATCGTCCAGGCCATTCCCGACGGCAACCACGGGAAGCAGGCGACAGTCGAGGACTTCCCGCGCGCCATGCGGCAGACCGCGTTGCGGGTCACGGCGACGCGGTCGTGCTTCACCCTGCAAGGCGGCGGCGTCGAGCTTTCGGTGGAGTTTCTTTCGCCGGTGGAGCCGGGCGACAGCCGCCGCCAGTCCATTCCGATGAGCTACGTGCGCGTGTCGGCGCGCAGCACGGATGGCGCATCGCATGCCGTGCAGGTCTACATGGAGATCACCGGCGACTGGGCCAGCGGCGATGCCGCGCAGGAGGTGGCGGTCGCGCGCGGCGATTCGCCGGCCGCCCGGACCTGGACGCTGGCGCTCGCCAAGCCGCAGCCGCTGGCGGAGCAGCACGAGTTCGCGGCCTGGGGCCAGGTGCTCTGGTCGACGCCGGCGCGCGATGGCGTGAGCATGCAGGCGGGCGACCGGCTGAAGCTGCGGGCGCGCTTCGTCGGGCACGGTTCGCTCGACGGCAGCAACGCGGTGGCGCGCAGCACGATCAAGGCGCTGCCAGCCTTGGCGCTGGCCGTCGACCTCGGTCAGTGCGGCGCTGCCGCGACCGCTGCGGATTTCGTGGTCGGCCAGGTGCGCGAGCAGTGCATCCACTACCTGGGACGGCCGTTGCGTGCGCTGTGGACGAAGCATTTCGGCGACTGGAAGGCGATGCTGGACTTCTTCCACGGCGACGCCGCGGCGGCGCGCCGGCGGGCCGATGCCCTCGATGCGCGCGTCAGCCGCGATGCGCGCGCCGCCGGCGGGGAGCGCTACGAGGGCCTGTGCGTGCTTTCGCTGCGGCAGGCCTACGCCGGCACCGAACTTGTGCTGGGGCCGGACGGTTCGCCGTGGGCGTTCCTGAAGGAGATTTCCAGCGACGGCAACGTGTCCACCGTGGACGTGCTTTACCCGGCCTCGCCCGTGTGGATGTACCTCGATCCCGACTATCTGCGCATGCTGCTGCTGCCCCTGCTCGATTATGCCGGGCACGGCGGCTGGCCCAAGCCATACGCCGAGCACGACCTCGGCTCCGCCTATCCGCAGGCGACCGGACACAACGACGGCAAGGAAGAAGACATGCCGGTGGAGGAGAGCGGCGACATGCTGATCATGATCGCCGCCTGGCTGCGCCGCGCGCCGCGTGCCGACGCGCAGGCCTTCGCCAGCCGCCACTATTCGCTGCTGCAAAAGTGGGCGCAGTACCTGGAGCAGAACCTGCCGGATCCGGGTTTCCAGAACCAGACGGACGACTTCGCCGGCTCGATCGCGCACAGCGTCAATCTGGCATTGAAAGGCATCGTGGCGCTGGCCGCGATGGGGCAGGTGGCCGGGTTTGCCGGTCGTGCCGACGATGCCGCGCGCTACCGCGACCGGGCGCGCAAGGACATCGCGTCCTGGGCCGCGCGTGCGAAGGACCCGCAAGCCCCGCACCTGGACCTGACCTATCACGACGCCGGCGGGCAGGGCACGTGGGGGACGCTCTACAACGGCTTTGCGGACACCTTGCTGGGCACGGGCCTGATCCCGGCGGAAGTCCGCACCATGCAGGCGGCCTGGTACCGGCAGCAGTGCAATGCCTTCGGGCTCCCGCTGCAGGTGCCGCACAGCTACGCCAAGTCCGACTGGGCGCTCTTCACGGCGGCCTGGCTGGCCGATCAGCCGGTGGCGCAGGAGCTGATCGATCGCGTCTACGCCTACGCCGACGGCACGCCCGACCGCGTGCCGTTCTGCGACCTCTACAACACCGTCACCGGTGGCCGTGTCGCGTTCCAGGCCCGTCCCGTGCAGGGCGGCATCTTCGCGCCGCTGGCCGTCCGAAGCATGCAGCAGCCGGTCCGTTAGCCCGGCCTGACGGTCAAGGCCCGGTGGTCCGAAGGACCGGGTCCGCCCGTGCCGATCCTCTGTTGCCACCCCGTCGCGGAATCGCGGATCCACGGGTTTGTCGCCAGTCGCGGCGCCATTTTTTGCGCCGCAGCGTGACTTATCGAATCCGGGGAGTAGCTTTCGGCTGAAACCTTAAGATCGATCCAAGTCGACGTGATCCAAATCACGCCAGTGACGCGAGGGATTGGAACGGCTTGGGTAGTGTGGCGATCGGGCAGGGGTGGGTTGCCTGGAGCGTCACTGTTCCTGTGTGGCGATTGATGGGGCTTGAGAGATGCAACCACTGAAGCCATCGGCATTTCCACGATGACATGCCTGCAGCATGCAGGTGTGCGCGGGTATGCGAGCGGAATTCCTGTCCCGGCAGGTTCCGCGGCGACTGGCCGCTTTCGCGGCATTCGATCCGGGCAATCGCAGTAACGCGTTCGGGATTTTGAAGTGTCGATCGACGACGGACGATGCACTCGTCCGCGGATAAAAATTTGGATCGATTCAACGCTTGGAGGGAGTAGCAACGCGGCAATCACGCATCCGGTTCATGCGATCGAACGGAGCGTCCTGCGCCGATTCCAGAAGAACGCACATCAATGGAGATACTGAAGATGACGTACCTGCCCCATGCTTTTGTCCGCAAGCCGCTTTACGCCGCATTGGCCGCGGCGAGCCTGTCGCTTGGTGGTCTCGGAATCCCCGCGATCGCCTTGGCCGCCCAGACGGAGACGCCCGCCGCGACCGCAACGCCACCGTCGGCACAGACTTCCGGCGGCACGCAGTCATCCGACGGCACGACAGCAAGCAAGAAAAAGAACGACAAGAACAGCAAGCCCATCCTCCTGCCGGGCGTGGTCGTCACGAGCTACCGCCAGTCGATCGACCAGAACCTGCAGGACAAGCGCGATTCCAACGCCATCGTCGAGGTCATCAACGCGCAGAACATCGCGCAGTTCCCCGCCAAGAACATCGCCGATGCGCTGGCGCACGTGCCCGGCGTGGTCATCACCCGCGAATCCGGCGAGGGCAAGACGGTCAGCATCCGCGGCCTCGCGCCCGAGCTGACGCTGACGGAACTGAACGGGAACTACGTGGCCTCGGCCGATACCTCGGCCGGCCTGACGCGCTCGTTCAACTACTCGATGATGCCGGCCAACATGTTTTCGGACATCAAGCTCTACAAGAGCCTGGAAGCGCGGCTGGACGAGGGCGGCATCGGCGGCAACGTGGACCTGCGCACGCGCCGCCCGCTGGAGATGAAGGCGAACGACGGCTTCGTGTCCGTCAACGGCGCGGGCTCCGACAACAGCGGCAAGATCACGCCCCAGGTCTCGGCGCTGTGGTCGTGGAAGAACAAGGACGAGACCTTCGGCGTGCTGCTTGCTGGCACCTACCAGAAGCGCCGGGATGTCGACTACACGGCCAACGCGTCCAGCTGGCACTGGTGGGCCAACAACTGCTCCAACGTCGCAACGTGCCCCCAGCCGCCGACGGACGTGCATGGCAACCAGTACGACCCTGCCGTGGCCTCCAACATCGACCTGTGGGGCAACGGCGAGGTCGACCAATCCGGCAGACAGTATTCGGGCTACTGGATGCCGCAGCAGTTCTCCACCAGCCGGAACCAGCTGGACCTGAAGACCAAGGGTGTCCAGGCCACCATGCAGCTCAAGCCCAGCGACCATTTCCTGCTGACGGGCAACTACTTCCGCTTCCAGCGGCAGCAGACCCAGATCACCAATACCCTGGAGGTTCCCGAGTGGGGCCTGCCCAGCAACAACAATTTTGACGACCAGCAGGGCAGGCTGCTCGCGCCCAACGGCCTGACCTTCGATCCGTCGGGCACCATCGTCACCGGTGCGAACTACGTGCTGCCACCCGCGGGTCAGGGCTGCAACGCGACGACGAACCCCAGCACCGGCGCGCAGCGGCAGCCGGTGGACGTCTGCTCCACGGAGATACCCTGGCTCAACGGCAACTACTCCGTCGAGAAGGCCACCTCGCAGACCCTCAACCTCGAAGGCGAGTGGGACAACGGCGGCGACCTCAGCGGCTCGTTCAACATCGGCCGCACGTGGGCGACGGGCGGCCCGTCGATCGAGCTGGGCATGGCGGCCAAGCCGCGCAACTTCGTCAACGGCCAGTGGGTGGACGGCAGCAACGGCGCAGCGTGGACGCTGAACGGCACGCCGACCATCACGGCCACGCCAGAGGTGCTGCAGAACATGCTGGCCGGCCGGGGCCAGGTGGACCTGGGATCGACCGGCTCCAACATGGTCAACACCGATACCTCGCAGAATTTCGCCCAGGCGGACTTCACCTGGGCGTTCGACAACGGCTGGCTGCAATCGCTGCAGTTCGGCGCGAAGTACCGCGACAACCACGCCTCGCAGGTGAACAACGAGCTGCGCTGGTACTGCAAGGGCACCACGCTGCAGTTCCAGACCTGCGATCCGAACGCGGGTCAGCTGCCGGCGGGCTTCCTCGAGCCGAGCATGCTCGACGGCCACACCGAGGCCTACAACGACAGCGTTTTCCCGGCGATCAACTTCCCGGCCTACTACAACCACCTCAACTCCACCTACGACCGGGTGGTCTATAACCACCCCGACAGCAAATCCTCGATCAAGGAGAAGATCTCCGCGGCCTACGTGCAGGCGAACTTCGACACGGGCACGCTGCGCGGCAACGTGGGCCTGCGCTTCGTCAGCACGCAGCAGGACCTCACCGTCGCAGACGAGATCACGACCAACAACGCGGTGTACTACCACGATGCGAACGGCAACATCCTGATCTGCCCGGCCAGCGGCGTGAACGCCGGCGGCGGCCCGTGCGCGCCGGGCGATTTCCAGTACCTGCCGCGCGAGCAGTCGGTGGTGCAGACGTTCTCCAACGCATCCACCAGCAAGCGCTACAACAAGCTGCTGCCCAGCTTCAACGTGGCGTGGACCATCGCGGACAACTTCGTGCTGCGTGCCGCCGGTTCGCAGGCGATGGCCCGCGCCAACTACACCGACTTGGCGCAGCTGGGCAGCCTCACCGACAACACGCAGGCGTACTACAACGACCGCAAGCAGTTCGGCGCGCCCCCGCCGGGCTGGTACGGCAGCGGCGCCAACGCCGACCTCAAGCCGTTCACCGCCACCCAGTTCGACCTGGCGGGCGAGTGGTACTACGCACCCGAGTCGGTCGTCGGCCTGGACCTGTTCGACAAGAAGGTGAAGAACTTCGTCGTGCCGGTCACCGTCAACAACATCAATGTGGATGTCGGCGGCACCCAGGAGAACTTCCTGCAGTACAGCACCAACGCCAACGGCCGCTCGGGCACCTCCAAGGGCGTGGAGCTCTACACGCAGCACACCTTCAAGTCGGGCTTCGGCTACATCGCCAACTACACGCTCAATAAGACCAACGAAACCGCGGTTTCGCTCGGCGACACCCAGGTGGGCAAGTCGGAACTGATCGGCAGCGCCAAGTACGCGGCGAACGTGTCGCTGTTCTACGAGAAGCACGGCCTGCTGCTGCGTGCCACCAGCAACTGGACGGGCCGCACCATGCAGGGGCTGGCCGCCGGCCTTCCGGTCTATACGGAGCCTTACAACCAGATCGATCTGAACGGCGACTACGAGTTCAACAAGCACCTGATGGTGACCGCGTCGATCATCAACCTGACGCGTGCCAAGCCCCGCTCGTACCTGGGCGGCGACACGACGGCGCGGCTGAACCAGCTCGAATATGCCGGACGCCAGTACTACATGGGCGTGACGTACAAGTTCGGTTCCGGCGACTGAGTGGGACGGGCGGGTCGCTCATATCCGCCGGACCCTGCTCCCTCTCCCCGTTGGGGGAGAGGGTTGGGGTGGGGGTGGGCTCGTCTCAACCTTCATCAGAGCGCGCTCTTGGAGATGACTTCGCGAGCACCCGCCCCTCATCCGACCCTTCGGGCCACCTTCTCCCCAAAGGGGAGAAGGTGGCGGCTTGTCGCCTGCATGACTGGTGACGCGCCTTTATTCATGCCCACATCGGAATGGACCATGTATCCATCACACGCACGCTTTTGCCGTCACGTCCCATCGATCTGCAACCGGCCCATGGCCCTGGCAGCCACGCTGGCGGTCTTCGCGCTGGCAAGCATCGGCGTGGTCCATGCCCGCGACGGCGCCGCGCCGCAGCGCGCGACTCAGTCCGTCGACGAAGCCAACCCGCTGGTCGGCACCGCGCCGTTGGACAAGCAGGCGCTGATCGGCAATGCGCCGCCTCCGGGAGAACCGCTGTACTCGGGCATGACGTCGCCGGGTGCGAGCCTGCCGCAAAGCTCGACCGAGGCGACGCCGGTCAACCTCAATGTCGACCTCAGCTATCCCGCGGGCGTCGGCATGTCGTACTACTACCCCAATCCGACGATGATCGGCTTCACCGGCGGCGGCTCGACCTATGGCGGCGAGGCGTCGCCGATGATCATGCCGGTGGTGGGCGACTGGACCGTGCCGCCCGACTATGCACAGTCGACCTACGACAAGGCGAGCGAGAAGGCGTCGCCGGGCTACTACACGGTCGATCTCGCCACCTTCCACACCCGGGTCGAGCTCACGGCGACGCCGCGCACCAGCCTGATGCGCTTCACGTTTCCGGCGAGCCATCGATCGAATGTCGTCATCAACCTGCGCCGCGCCGGTGGTGAGGTGGAGGTGATCGGCGACCGCACCATCCGTGGCGTCGCCACGGGCGGGCGTCCGCAGCGCGACTCGGATGGCTCCTGGTTCGTCGCCGAGTTCTCGCGGCCGTTCGCCGGATTCGGCACCTTCCGTGCGGACCACGACCACGAGGGCTACGGCATCGGCGACGCGGACGTGCAACCGGAGCGGCGTGCGGTATCCGGCAGTTATGCAGGCGCCTACGTCAGCTTCGACACCAAGGCCGGCGAGCAGGTGCTGGTGAAGATCGCCCACGGCCACAGTGCCGACGAAGCCGAACAGCGGCTGCGCGACGAACAACCGGACTGGGATTTCGAGCGCGTGCATGCCAGGGCGCGTGCGGCGTGGGCGCAATTGCTCGACCGAGTCGAAGTCACCGGCGGCACGCCAAAGCAGCGCATGCTGTTCTACTCGACGCTGTACCACTCCTTCGCCAGCCCGCGGCTGCTGGCGCGCAAGGGCGAGCGCTTCACGGGTGCGGACGGCAAGGTCCACGTCGCCGGCTACGATCGCTACGGCCCGGTGCCGTTCTGGGACACCGGCCGCAACCAGATCGTGC